>Ga0209755_10004028_pt1 | contig 17761 bp, 15 predicted proteins | sample TergutCo191P1_FD_187301 | JGI IMG/M metagenome (GOLD analysis project Ga0209755, IMG submission 187301) | Cornitermes sp. P1 segment gut microbial communities from Petit-Saut dam, French Guiana - Co191P1 (SPAdes) (version 2) | ecosystem: Host-associated > Arthropoda: Insects > Digestive system...
AAGGACATAAAACAACCTTAAAAGAAAATTAAAAATGTCTTTTTTGTTTTATGCCCTGCCATACGGTAGGACAGACAGAAAAATATTTTTCTGTTGTATTAGTTGATATTGAAATTATACTACTTGTCTGTTTAGTTGTCAATACTTTTTGAAAAATATTTTTAATATTTTTTTGTGGCGTGTAACATTCCATGTTGGATATTTGGCGGCTAGAGATTACGCATTTAATACTAATAATAAATAATGATATGTTGTTCTTTTATATTTCGTATAACGCACTACTTGATGAAAAAAAATCACCCCCCCTGATTTTGCGATTGACCGTAACAAAGACTGAACATATAGAAAAAATTGCGTTAGCAATTTTTACCTTATTTTGCTTTTCTTCTTCTAACTACCTGCCCTGACCAGCAAACCGAAGGTTTGAGGGTTGGCGCGATTTGTGCGTAGGCAGAAATCGTGCCAAAAGGGTCTTAGCCGATAAACTTAATAAAACTTTTAATAACTTTAACACTACAAGGGGGCGTTACGGGGGCTTGCCCCCGTTGAGGGGGTAGCGTAAAAGCCGCAGGCTTTGGAGCGTAGGGGGAGACTTCCCTCTGCTTAAAAAAATAGTGTTAATTAATGACAATGAAATATTTTTAATGTATAATATAGATGTGGCAAATATAATTTCATATAATGATTATGTCGAAGATTATCGATTGACTAGTTTTGACGTGGAGCAAGAAAGAACCGAATATTTTGAATTCAATGAATTAAATAAAAAATTATGTAAATTTTGCAATGAAAAAATGGAAATTATATATAAAAGTGATAATAAAGAAGACAGAAAATATCATTGCTCTTATGGATGGGCATTAATAGACCATATTGTATTGAAATGCATAAAATGTGGATGGTGGAAATATATTTATGAATGTAATAATGGACGTGAAGGTATTGTTGATCGAGGACAAACAAGAATATATAAGGGAGCGATAAAAGTATACAATTCAGAAGATGAAAAGCTACCAATAGATGTACTTAATGAAGAATGTAAAAAAAATCCGAATATATTATATAACATAGGAACTAGAAAATTTGAGGAATTTTTACAAAATATTTTAAGAGGAGTTTATAATTGTGATGTTATCCATTGTGGAAAAACAGGTGATGGTGGTGTTGATTTAATAATATTAGATGCTGACGAGCCAATAATGGTTCAGGCAAGAAGAAGAACAGAAAAAAGAGCTGCTTTTTCAGAGCCAATAGAAAATATTAGAGAATTCTTAGGTGTTATGTTTATTGATAATTATAAAAGAGGAATATATGTTACAACAGCTAAAAAATATTCTATAGGTGCAAAAAATATTTTAGAAAAAATATTAAAAAAACGAGATATAACAAAATTTGATTTAATTGATTTTGATACTCTTGTCTCAATATTTAATTTACAAAAAATAAATAATTCTGCACCATGGGAGAAATTAATTAAGAATTATTAAATATACAATGACAAAATATCAATTCGATAACAAAACTCCATTAACTACCCTTATAGTTGCATTAGTAGTGGTAAGATTACCTCTGCGAGTAAAACTATTACCATTAAATGTTCCGTATTGTGCTGCACCTCTATTGTCTGCACCATCGTAATAATATAATGTTGCAGCACCTGAACCAGTATTACTTAACCCTGAAGCAGCAGAATTACCGTATATAACACCTCCGCTCATTCTAAAAGATGTTCTACTACTGGAATCGCCGTTTGTCATATGAATACCGCCACCGCCATTAAGAGTATTAGAACCTAAATGAGTATTACCAGAAATCTCACCGTTTTTCATTATAAATGAACCGTAAGCAATATATACACCTGCACCGCCACCATAAAAGCCTACACTATTACTAACATTACCAGAGATTTTTCCATTATTTAATGTAAAATTACCATAAAAAATGTAAACACCACCGCCACCGCTAAAAGCACCTGTACCAATACTAACATTACAAGAGATTTCACCACCATTCATAGAAACTGGTACTGGTTGACTGTTTGAGACTGGATAGTTTAATATATATATACCACCGCCATTATTTGCAGAATTATTTGTAATAATACCGCCATTAATAGAAACAGAACCGAACGTATAACTTGAAATATATATGCCGCCTCCTAAAGTAGAATTATTATATGATATTTCCCCATCGTTCATTGTAAAACTACCACCGATAATACAAACACCACCACCACCGCCGTAATTAGAAGTATTTGAATTGCCAGAAATTTTTCCACCGTTCATAATAAAATTACTGCCATAATCAACGGTAACACCGCCTCCACTTATTTCAGAGCTTGAAGAATTATCAATAATAAAAGTATTGTCATTCATGATAAACAAACCGTTATCTTTTATCGTTATTAATGAACTTGTATTACTCATTCTTCCTATTAATGTAATATTGTTTTCTAAAATAAATGTAACGCCTGTATTAATAGTAAAAATAGAACCTTGAGAAGAAAGGTATATTTTCCGCATAGTGTCTATACCGACTAATACAATAGAAATACCACTTTTTCCAGTGTATGATAAAGTTTTAGAACTAATGTACTCATCATTAATAACATTAATTTTGTAATAACTATTACTAACTGCATTTTCTTGCAACCATGATAATTTATCATTTAGACTATAACCAGGAACAATAATACCAGTATTACCTAATGTAAATAATGATTGTTCTCTTTCTATACCAGAGATTATTGCACTAACTTTGTAAAAATATGTTGTGTAGGAACTTACAAGAGTGTCGTTGTAATTAAATGTTAATAATAAAGAAGTATTAATTTTTGTATAAGTACCATTTTCAGCATTGGCTCTATATATGTTATATCCACTTGCTTCACTTACACTTTCCCATGTAATATTTATGACATCTAAATTATTAATTGTACTTCTTACATTAATCGGAATGGCAGATAAAGTAGAAATTTCTAGTGCATTTGATTGTAAACTTTCTACATTATTATTAATTGAAGTAACTTTATAATAATAAGTAGTGTCTGGAGAAACATTATGGTCTGAAAATAAATTACTTGTCAATAAACTAGGGTTTACAATAGAATAGATACCATGTAACGTGGTTGAGCGATAAACATTGAAACCACTTGATCCATTTATCATATCCCAAGTAATAGTATTATTGATGGTCGTATTTTTAATTACACTAATATTTTTTGGAATAGTTGATATTGTTTCAGTAATAATTGAATCAGATAATAAACCTTCAATATTATTAAAATTTGCACTTATTCGATAACTATAACCAGTTTCTAATATTACATTATTGTCAACATATGTTGTTGATGTTATTATATCTGAATTTATTATAGAATATAAACTTGTATTATTATTAAAACGATATATATTAAAACTATTAGCGTTTACATAATTATCCCACTTAAGAGTAATACTTACAGTTGTATTTTCTGTTACTCCAAAGTTTTTCGGAGATGTAATAATAAATACTTCGCTTGATAAACCACTTTCAGAAAATATCCCACTTGATGAACTTATTTTGTAAAAATAAATATGACCAGGAGAGAAATCAGTTACTGTAAATAAAGGTTTAGACGTAACTGCAATTTGAGTATAAGTTGAATTTGGTGAATCTGTAGCACGATATATATTATATGAACTAGCACCATAAACAGTATTCCATGAAATATTAACAAGGGTATCTGGTTCTATTGATAAAATTACATTTTCAGGTATAGCAGGTGGTATTGATTGGATTAACGATATTAATTTCGTTAGTGAAAGAGTTGAACCATTGTATGTAAAGACATAGACAATACCTTTCTCAAATTCCTTAAAATCAATTGGATATGGAACGGGATTAATTACATTTCGCATAATGGTATAATCAGAAGCAAGACCAGGTAATAGATCGTAAGCTGCACTTTCATTAGGCGATATAATAGTTGACCTACTGCCAATAAATGATTTTTCTAAACTACTTTGTCTTAATGATAATGAAAATGAACTTTCATTAATAATCTTAATATATGAATTATTAATAGTAATTTGATCAAGTTTAGGAATGGGTACTCTTGTTGTTATATTAGGTTCAATAGAAGCAATAATTTCTGTTCCATTATAAGGAATACTAACATCTGATATTTCAAATAATTCAAAATGAAATGTTGGATAAAAAGCTACACCTAACTGTGCAGGAGTGGCAGGAACAATTATTGAACTTAGGGCAGGCACTTCAGCAAGAACTGTTTGACGATTAGGATCAAGATAAATCGTAACATCAAATCGTTCAAGATTATTAAATTCTATTTTAGTTTTATTATCTTGAATAATTTCAACAGGTAGAGAGTCATTACAAGAATTATTTAAAAAAGCAATTAAAAAAATTAATAGTATATTTTTTATTTTCATAAACAAATCCTTAATTAGTTTGAAGAATACCATTTGTAATACGAATTGTTGTGTTTGTAGTAATTAGTTCACCTGATTTTGAAAATATAATACCGTTTAAAATTCCATATTCCGCTGTTGGAGTATAGAAATAACCATCACCAGGTGGGTTTATATATAAAGCTGCTCCACTACTTGAAGTATTTCTTAATGTTGATGACGCACTGTTACCATAAACAACACCTCCGCTTATTCGGAATGTTGCGTCATTGTATACACCTCCGCCTTGAGAAGATGCTGAATTACCAGAAATTTCACCTCCATTCATTGTAAAAACTCTATTATAAACACAAACACCGCCACCATATTCTGCTTTGTTATTTGTGATTTTACCTCCATTCATTGTAAATGGTCCAAGTCGTAAGCACACACCGCCACCATATATAGCAGAGTTACCGAAAATTTCACCTCCATTCATTGTAATGGTGCCACCGGATGAAACACATATGCCACCACCATAAGAAGAAAAAGATGTAGAAGACACAGAATTATTGTATATATTTCCGCCATTCATAATAAATGTACCGCCAGCATATATACCTCCGCCAACGCTAGATGAAGAAGCAGTTGTTAAAACTTTATTATTGTATATTTCACCGTCGTTCATAATAAAAATACCATTATCAATTAAAACACCTCCAGCATAATAGGAAGAACCAGAAACGGTATTATCAAATATTTCTCCGCCATTCATTATAAACGAACCGCCATCTATATAGACACCTCCACCGCCGCTATAATAATTAGAAGAACTTGAAACAGTATTTCCTGTTATTTGTGCTCCTGAATACATTTCTAATGTACCATTATAATTAATATATACTAATGAGTTATTATTGCTCCTTCCTTTCAAAGTTATATTGTTACTTAATATTAATGTAACGCTAGAACCAATAGTAAAGAGTCTGCCCTGTGTAGAAAGATTTATTGTACGGATTTGCTCTTTACCTCTTAATATAACTACGATACTGTTTTTGCCACTATAGGAAAGTGTATGGGGGGTTAAGTTTTCATCTTTTTCAACTTCGATAAGATAAACATTATTACTTACAGTATTATTTGAAAGCCATGTCAATTTTGCAGATAGATCGCTTCCATTTACTATTGTACCAAGACTAGATATATGATTTGACCATAAACCTTCAATATTATTAATAATTGATCTAACTTTATAATAAAAAACTGTATCATGTGAAAGATTAGTAACAGTAAACGTAGTACCAATAATTGGATTAGAATTAATTTTTGTGTATGTTCCATTAATTTCATTAGAACGATAAATATTATATCCGCTTGCCCCGTTTACAGAATTCCAAACTATTGTAGTACTAACAGATGATACAGAACTTACTCTAATATTTTCCGGTAAAGAAGATAAAGTTGAAACTGTAAGAGCTGAGGATTGTAATCCTTCAATATTATTATTTATTGAACTAACTTTATAAAAGTATGTAGTATCTGGTAATACATTTGTATCAGAAAAAGTTATGGAAGATATTATATTTGTATTTAATTTGGAATATATTCCGTTAACAGAATTACTTCTGTATATATTAAATCCGCTTGCTCCATTTAACTCATTCCATGCGATATTGATATTTATTGTGGTACTGTCTGTACTCCTGATATTTGCAGGAATAGACGATAAGGTATCTATACCTATTGCTATAGATTGATCACTTTCTATTTCACTATTAATAGAACTGACTTTATAAAAATATGTAGTATCTGGAATAACATTAGTATCGTTAAATGTTGTAACGGTTAATATATTTGTGTTTAATTTTGTATATGCTCCATTAGCGGTATTACTACGATATACGTTGAAACCACTTGATCCATTTAGTTCGTTCCAAGCTATAATAATATTTATGGTACTAACTGCGGTACTTCTAACATTAACCGGAATAGATAATAATGTAGATGCCGATATTAAATTGGATTGTAAAGTTTCATAATCACCAATTATAGCACTGACTTTATAATAATAGGTCGTATCTGGTAATACATTAGTATCCGTTAATGATATTGTTGTTAAAGGTTCTGTATTGATTTTAATAAAATTACCATTTTCAGTATTAGAACGATATAAATTATAACCAGTTGCCGCATTAAATACATTCCATGCTAGAGTGATATTTATTGTTGTACTTGCGATTAATCGTAAATTTGATGGAGACATATTAATGGAAACAGGTATTGATTGGACACCTATATTGTCTAAACCGCTTAATGCGCTTACAGCATAATAATATGTAACTCCCGAGGAAATTGTTGTGTCATTAAAAATAGTTGTTGAACTTGAACCGATATGACTATAGGTGGCTATTGGCGAATCAACGGCACGAAATATACGATATGATGTTGCTCCGTAAACTTCATTCCACATTATTGATACACTTGAGTTTGTAATTGCTTCAGCTTGAACATTATCAGGCGCAATAGGTGGTATGCTTTGTAAAACGGATGTTTTCTCAATTAATGATAAACCAGTATCTGTAAAATCAAATGAATATATTATCCCCTGTTTAAATTCAATTATTTCATCAGGAAAATTAACTATTACTGTTGTATTCTTCATAAAAGAATATAAAGAAACAGTACCAGGAATAATATCATATACGACGATTTGTCCTGGCATTATAATACTTGAGCTTCTACAGATAGGTTCTTTTTCAAAATTAAAACCTTGACGCAAACTGACAGATAAATTACTGCTATTTTTTATTTTTATAAAAGCATTATTAATTTCAATAGTTTCTAGTTTTGGAACTAAAGCATTATTAATTTTATTTTCATGGATAATTGTCGTTATATGAGGAGCTTCATAAGGAATACTTACTCCTTGAATATCAAAGAGGTCAAGATGAAAAGTAGGGTAATAAGCAATCCCAAAAGGAGCGGGTTCTGTTGTTTCAGTAGATGAACCTAATGCGGTTATTTCAGTATAAATATCTGTTCTTGCAGGATCATTGTATAAGGTAACAGAGTATCTTTCAAGATTTATAAATTGTAATTTAGTTGTTTCTGTTATATCATTATTATTTTGTATATTTACTTCTGGCTCTTTACATGATAAAAATATGGTAAAACAGAATAGAGTAATTACAAGTAGAATATAAATATTTGATTTATTCAGAGATTTACTCCTTAAATATAATTAATTCCCTATTAATTCATCAATAGGGAAAGAACCATTATCAATAAGTGTAACAGTATAATTATCAACATTTGTACCGCTTCCTGTAACTGCAACTGTATAACGATATCCAATTTTTATAACAGGAGCTGAAGTATCACCTGTGTACCTTACTGGTAAACTGACAGTACCGCCTAAAAATTGTAAAATAATGTTTTGCGTTGTTTCTTGAGCATAAGTACCATCTGGTAACTTTGCCCCCATAATTACGTATCTCTGTGTAGAATTTGGGTTTATCATTATTAAACCGCTTTCACTTGTAAGAATGTTACTTGAAAGGGTTACAGTACAATTTTGATTTGAATTATTTGTAATATCAAAATATGAATAAGGCGCTAATAAAGAAACTGGAATATCTGTATTTAATGAAAATACATATGTTGAAACTTGTCCGCTATTAATTGCTTTAGGAGATACAGTAATTGAACGATTAAAAATATCTGTAGGTATAAATGTATAAACGATGTCTATAACTCTGTTATACATGATATAAACAGAATAAAGGGTAATAGGTTCTGTTGAACTAGCATACAACGGTACATTTGTTGCGAGTGCAGGAATATACGCAACTTTTTCACCATCAGGGCTATTTTTTCGCAACTCTAAGCCATATTTAGTTGTATTTGATACTCGATACATAAAATTTCCCATTGAAATATTTGTAATTTCCATTTCAAATGTTTTACCTTGACCAAATATAATAAAAGCAGAATATTCAATTTTTGCTAATGATAAATTATCAATATGGTAGTTAAATTCATCGTAAGTAATTCCATAAATAACCGTAGAACCACCTACTTGAAAATCATTTACTTTAGATGAAATGTTAAAATCCTTCTTTACGCCAGACCTGACACCGCCGATTAAATTATTAATATTTGGATTTCCTAAAAATATAACCATATCTTTTGACGATTTATTATTTACTTTTAATGTTCCATTTATATCATTTGACCATTTTGTGTTGCTTCCACTGCTTACTACATCTGTTTCTTTTGTTAATTCAAGACCTGTATTAGTGTATGTTATTTCATATATGACACCTTGTTTGAATTCTATTAGACCTGTAGGAAAAGCAATAGGGTCTGTTGTATTTTTTCTAATTGAATAACCAGAAATATTTCCAGGAGAAATCTCATACGCCCCGCTATTGCCGGAATTAATTATTGATGAAGCTCCGCCAATAGGTGTTTTTTCTAAACTGCCTTCCCGAAAAGACAGTGAAAAATCACTATTATTAATAATAAAAATATAAGCAGAAGTAATTTCAATTCCATCATGCTTTGGTATTTTAACAAGATTAATTTTATTCTCTTCTATTGCAGCAATGATTGTTTGACCATTAAATGGAATAAATATATCATTTTCTCCGACCTTAAATGAATATATAAAAGTAGGATAGAACGCTGTTCCATGAGGGGATGGAGAAGACGGTACTATTCTTTTACTTAAACCATCAACTTGAGTAAAAAATATTAAACGTGCAGGATCGTTATAGATAATTACAGGATATTGTTCAAGATTATCGAATTCAATTTGTGTCTGTTCGGATGAAGTATTTGTATTATTTTTTTCTGTAGGGTTATCGCAAGATGAGAAATTAATTAAGCATAATAAAATTAATATCGCGCTAAAAAATAATTGAGTCTTGGAGTTTAACATAGTTTCCAATATCCTATAAAAAAAGCCATAAAGAAATATCTTTATAAAAACATTCCTTTATGGCTGAATTAAAAAATAAGTAAATAATCAATATTATTTACACTAACCTAATTTACCAACCAAAATAGGGTACTGCTGCTGTCCCTGCTACTGTTATAGCTGAAGCGGCAGGTGTAGCACCAGAAGGAATTGTTATTTCATATACCATGTCTTTTGCAAATGCTAAATTTTGACTTTCTGGAACGTATCTGTGATTTACTCCCCAATTAGGAGATCTAAAGTTAATATTTAATGCTTGATCACCTGGCTCAAAACCAGAAAAAAGCGCACGTTGTCCGCTATTTACAACAAAATCACCAGATGGAGAACCATTTGTTTTTTGCGAACCAGAGTAAAACACTCTTACACCTTCTGAACTATTATTAATTACCATTACAAACGGTTTTGTATTAGGTACTAAATCATTAGCTACTATATCAGTTACATGTGTCAGGTAACTGGAAGATGTTGAAAAAAGACCCATATTCATAGGGGTTGTAGTTTCAACTTTTGCAATGATCATACCATTATATTTTAGCTCCCTTGAGAAAAATAATGTATATTCATAAGTTTCATCAATTGGAATAGGAACATTAACTGTTTTTGCGTCAGGTTGAATTACAGCGTAATTTTCTGTAAGGTCAGATTTTCTGACTTCTACCCAATATTTGGTATGATTATTAAATCGCCAAATTGCTCCACCCCAAAATGAAGAAGGTGAAACAGCAATGGTATAAGCTTGAGTATTTGAATAATATGCCATTTCATGGAATTGAGCGGCTTGTGCCCTTCGTTCTATGTAATTGGACTTTTGAATTGCTATGATTGAATAAAAGTTTTGTTCAGGCATTTTTACTCTTACAGTACCTAATGAACCAACAGTACCAATGTACCTGTCCTTGTCAACTTTTTCATAAAATAACAAAACCTCACTGTTAAGAAGATTGTTAATTGTTAACCGACCTTCAACATTGTCTACACGCCCTGTTGGGAAATTATAGAAACCAGTTGCCCATTCCGGTGTAGTATCAGTATTGTTATTATTGTTGTCGTTATTGCCATCATCACAACTAGCTAATAACCCCCCAAAAACCAGTGCCAAAACGACAATTCCAGCAAATACTTTCCTTTTCATCATTCTCTCCTTTGCAGTTACATTTACAGGATTTTGACCTGTTTTCTGTAAAATAGTGAATTTAACAGGGTTTATAACTCTGTTTTTGCCTCATTAAAGGCTATATAAATTATATCCATTTTATAGAAAAGTGTCAATCAATTGGTATAGGAAATAATGTTAAATACCTACTACCAAATGAAAGTTGTGTATAACTGGCTTTATTTAATAAAATTATTATTTACATATATGTTTATTTATGACAGATATAAGAGAACTTTTAGCTATAAATTTAAAAAACCTCAGGGCTGCAAGGGGTTGGAGTCAAGCTAAATTAGCGGAAAAAGCCAAGACATCGACCCAATATGTCGGAATGATCGAGACAAAAATCAAATATCCTTCGTCCTCTATGATACATAGACTTGCTAAAGCGTTTGGAATTGACCCTGCGGAGTTGTTTTACAAGGATATTGACCCTAAAACGACAATGAAAAACGCACAAAAAGCGGTTATTGAGGACTTTGGAGAGGAAATTTGCAATATGATCAATGATTTAGTGGCAGAAAAGGTTAAAAAAATTGAGGAAAATTAGAATATTTAACTTTTGATAAAAACCTTTTACCGCTTGGGTTAGAATTAACGTGAGGCATTGCGTTTACTTGACAAAATCGTTATTTTGCTATATGTTATAAGTAAGTCCACGGAGAACCGCTTGCTTCTGTTGCAGAAGCCTTACAGCGTCAGGCTGTATGATGCCTTCGGGGCTTTTTTTTTGCCTTAATCAATTCCAGCCTTTTATCCACCATTTGAACGATTTGGGGTTGCTGTCCGCCGATATTGCCTTTATGCCGTAACCGCTTATTTTTCCTTGTTTTGATTTTCTTATCTGGTGCTTAATTGTTTCTAAATACATGGGTTCATAATTACCGTATTTGTCCGCAATCATGGCTGCCCAAAGAATACCTGCATATTGGTCGGCAAGTTGAATACCTGAATTTGTATCAGCTCCTATCCATTTTGGCTGCTCGGTAAGATAGTTATAATTACCTAAACGCCATATTTTATTTTGAAAATAATCAAGTGTTGATTGTGAGTTAAATCCTTTAACATGACCATATTTTACACTGACTTTTTTATTTCGATCTTCAGCATATTTTAATATACGCTCAAGAGTATAAGCGGCAACAATATTATAAAATTTTTCTTGGTCTTCAGGCATGGTTTTTTTATCAGATATAACATATATAACCGACAACCCTTCCAGTTTGGCTAATTCTCCTGATATATATTTTCTTGTTTCGTGCAGGCGGCAATGCTTTCTCCAGTGAAGCGGTGTTTTAAGAGGTATATCATGTTTTGATTTAATCATTGTAATTAAATCTTTTATTTTCTGTTGCATGGAAGCAGGAAATATAACGGCAGCCATTGCAAAATATTCAGATGATTTCTTGCGATAACCTCTATCTCCTGCTTCGTCAATGAATGCAAGTAATGGTTCATTGGTCATATTTTATTATAGCAATTAGTATAAAGTTGGGCAAGGCTAATGCCGTTTAGTGTCCTATTCCTCTATGTTCACCACATTCTGGTTTTTATTATATAAATTATATATTTGTTTTACCCACTGGTCTTTACTTATTTTTCCACTTCTTAAATCTTTATTACAAATTCGTAATAAAGGAGGTTCGGATTGGTTCATTAATATTTTATATATATTAATGTCCATTATGGCATTTAGAGTATAGTCCAGAACTGCTGTTCCGCTTTCCCATTCAATCCAACTATGTAAGTATGTATAAATATCTGATAAAACTGATACAAAACCTGTTACTAAATAAAGATTATCAGGACATTTTATTGCAATTTCAAATGCCTTTTCATGGCACTGTCTTTGTCTGGAATTATTATCACCAATCGCAATGTCTTTAATAAGAGGTAAAAAATCAGACAACACAGAAAAAGTAAATTCTCCTATAGTAGTATTTAATCTATAAAAATCAGGATTTCTATTCACAAGTTGAATATCTTTAACAATATTTGGATTAACTTTAATATCACTAATAGTTCTACTACTTTCAGTCAACTGCCCAATACAACTCAATATTTCATATTCGACGCTATAGTTTTCTTTGGCTTGTTTCATGTGTTTATCAAAAGAAACAAAGTCTTTTTCTAATAAATAGCTCATAGCTTGTAAATACCATTTCTGACCTTTTTCTTCTAATGGATGTATTGTCTTCATAAAATTTATTTTATTATAATAAACGAATAGTGTCAGGTCTTTATAAAGTGCCTGATACCGTTGAAGTAAAAATTACACTTTTTTCCTATATATAACCTGATACTGGCGATTATATCCTTCATTCATGGAAGATGAAAAAAACAAGGTAAAAACCCTAATATCCCTTGAAGATTTTAAGGCTTTAATAGGTATAGACGATAGAGACGACAAAACTGCCCGATTTTGCCTTGTAACGGCTTCTTTGAGTATAGAGCAATACTGTAAACGGAAATTTTTACGGAAACAATATTTTGAGACTATACAAATAATAAACAATTATCTGGTACTTCCTTTGAAAGAATATCCTGTAAGTGAAATATTGCTTGTTTCCGCTTTTAGCGGAGAACGGTATACGCAAGAGAACGGAAGAATTATTGAACCTGAATTTTACCGCCCGATGGTTGGTAACGGTTATAACGAGGAAATGATTTTTGAATTACTTTTGTCTTCATCAGTTAGACCTTATGAATATTCCTTTGTGAATGTTACATACATTGCAGGGTATGAGCGTGGCTCTGTACCCGAAGACTTGTCTGCGGCGTGTTTGGAATTATCGTCTTGGAACTTTAACCGCTATAAAGGAAAACGGATTGGAATGTCAGGCAACATCAAAGGTGCTGGCGTTCAGGGTGAGCATTTTGAATTATCTATGCCTGAAAATGTAAAAGTTTTAATTGAACCGTATAGAAGGAAAACTATATGAGCGATAACAGGGCTTTATATATCGAGGAAGCGATTACAGGAGCAGTTAAACGGCTTTTGACTGGAAAGGTAAATGATGTTCTTAAAGGTTTGGAATTTCAAATACCGATTATCGAGTTTGGTATTTTCAGGGGTGATACTGTTATCGCTCCTTTGGTTTCTCTTTCATCATGCGAACAAACAGAGAAAGAAAGAATTATTAAGCAAGATACATATTCCGTTACTGTTACATTTCCTGTTTTAGATACGGTTGAAAGTGAATTGTATTGTTACGCTTACGCCGCCGCTTTTCAAAAGGCGTTATGTGAAGATTTAACTTTAGGCGGCGTTGCTGACAGGGCGATAATTACAAGTAAAAAATATGTACCGCCTAAAAAAGCAGACTGCGGTATGGAATGGGAAACTATTATTACCTTTCGTGTAACGGTGGATAGTTTATGAAAATACAAGGCTGTGATTGTTCAATCGTAATTAGAACCAAACACATAGAATTAGACGTGCCGTATTCGGAGGAAACGATAAGAGAAGCGGTATCTTTATTACAAGAGGAAGCAAGTATCGAAGGGAACGGACAATGTAAGGCGATTGTAAAAAAGAACGGCGTTACAGGCTGTGTTGTAACTCCGCTAACGATTGGCACTGTTCCGCTTTTACTTTATTTGGCAATGGGTTCTGTTGGAAAGCCTGTTTTTATTTCTGAAACAAGAAACTTGTATAGATACCAATTAGACCTTTTACCGATGGAAAATTCAGACTGTTTTGATTTGATACAGGACAGGGGAATTGAAAGAAATGTTTTTGAACAATGCAGGGTGCAGGGGTTTGAATTAAGGTTTGAACGTGAAAAGCCAATTAAACTTAAACTTGACATATGCGGAGAACGCTCTGCTTATGCTTATCTGTATACAGATAAAATTGAAAAAAGTACGGGAGAGATTTTTAACAGTAACAATGTTACTTACAAGATTAACGGTAGAGATTATTCCAATATCTACGGTTTAACGATTATAGCTAAAAAAGAAAGCGGCACTAAAACAGAGATTTGGATTAAACGGACAATCAATAAAGATTATGAACTACCGAATAATATTGAAAAAATAATCATTACCGCTACTTTATTACGGGATAAATACGAACATAGACACTTTGGAATATTCAGAATAACGCTAAATCATCTTGTTTTGGTTTCTGATGAAACAACAGTTAATTCCAGTGATACCGTTATCGGTCCTAACCGATATTATGTTTCCGGCTCTGTATATACAGAGGTTTTTACTTCTGGAGATGTAAGCCTATGAGGTTTTATGAAATAGATAGTGCTTTACAGGAAGCCATAGAGAAAGCGGAAAAACCTGTTAAATTAAAAATTGAAGTTGAAAGTCAACATGGATTTTTCCATAGGATTATGGATCAGGATATTATCGAAGCCAATTTTTACGGATTGAAAGAAGTCTCTGGCGGTACATCGGCAAGAGGTGAATTATTACTTGATAATTTTCATGGAGCATATTCTTTTAATAATGTTACAGCAGGTGCGAAGGTAAAGGTTTCATTTACTCTTGGCGATACGCTTTCTTATTTTGAACGATTTGTTTTTTATATTGATGATAAAGGAATTCAAGATATAAAAGAAAACGGTAGAAAGAAATTTGTATATATTGGCTTGCAGGATTTATCATACAAACTGCGTAAATCTGATGAAGCAAGGGATTGGACTTCCCCTGCGGTTTTTTCTTATTCAGTTGTATGTGATAAAACGCAAGCGGAAAAATCGCTTGTTCATGGTATCGCTAAACGTGCAGGACTTACAGAAAATGATATTGATTGCTCTACAATTCCTGTTACGCTTCCTTATGTTAGGTTACGAAAAAATATATGGGCTGAATTATCAAGCCTTGCCGCCGCATATCGTTGTCATTTAGAGTGCGCTCCTGAAAAGCCGTTAGTATTCGCTCATTCACCGTATCAAATAGAGCCTCAAAATGAAAATGAATTCTCACATACTTTTTATGGTAATGAAATTTTTTATTTAAGAAAAACATCAAGGGCTGATTATTACCGTAATACTGTACGACTTAAAGTGAATATGCCTGTCTCTTTAGAAAAACAGCAGATTTGGCATTATAACGAACCGCCTGTTATTTATGATGAATTGTTAAGGGCTTATTATCCTTTTAAGTATTCGTTAGAGCGGGAAATTGAAATTTCTAAATATGAAGCGAAGTATAAAATAATTGACGAAAACGGCAAGGAAAGAAATGTTGTATTTGCTGATGAAATTGACAGCCAAGAGGAAGCGGAAAGCCGCTTTGTTTATGACGGCGGTATTTTTTCTTATTCTTTTTATGACGTTACAACTAATTACGATAAAGCAATACTGACAATAAAAAAAGATATTGAAAGTGATTTATTCAACGCTTCTATTCACGGCAGACCTATTGTATTGGATTTGAACCGTTCCTGTTTTATGCGTGATGATGATGGAATTATTAAATACGGTACTGCCGCTTTGAATATTACAGGTTCTTATTTCTCGGATTATGAAATTTTCGGTAAACCTCATTATGAGGATTGGGTTATTCGTGAATTGGCTGAACGAATACAAAACAAAAGAGAGTTTACAGTAAAAACTCATTGGGCTTTGTTTAACGCAAGAATTGGAGCGAATGTAAAAATCTGTTTACAAAATGAGGAAATGTGGGGAACGATTAATGCGTTTTCGTTTAGATATAAAAAAGACAAGGCGTTTGTTTCTGCTTTCAAAATAATGGAGGGGAAGAATGAAGAATAAACATCATCAAATAGGAGGTAATTCTATGACTATTGAGGACAGGAAATTGATAGTCGAGACGTTAGGCGAAATGAGGGAGTTAAAAGGCGAAATGAAAGAATTTAAGGAACACGTTATTGGCAGGGTTCAAAAACTGGAAACAAAAGAAGCGGAAAGAGGTAAAAATAATATTTCTATTATTAGCCTTATTATCGCTTCTTTATCTGTTTTGGTAAATATCGTTTTTAATCTTTTCAAGAATGGAGGAAGGTAAACAATGATTAAATGGGAAAATTTAATGGAAAACGAAAAACGACAATTTGAGAAAATGTCTGAACATGACAAATTTGTTTATTTTCTTTTGTTGCAGTTCGGTTCTCCTTACGGTTGGGGGAATGAAAACCCAATAACAAGCGATTGTTCGGGGGCTGTCTGCATGGCGTTATATGCCGCAACTGGCTTACTTATACGCACTACCGCTGATGATTTGCTTAAAAGAGTTTTCACGAAAGTAAATCCCAGAAGCGGTGATATTAGGGCGGTGTTTTACGTTACGAAAAAAGATAAAAAGCACGGCGATAGAATGGTTGCCGCAGGGACAGCGACACATATCGCAGGGTTTGTTGATGATGGAATTATTTTTAATTCACAAGAACCCTATGCGAAGGTACGTTATATTACCGAAGTTTCTAATTGGTTTCAAAATCAGGGGCATGAGGTTTGGGTTCGTGGGCTTGACCGCTTGGCACTTGAAAAACTTGCGAAGGAGGGAAAAACGATTTATGGGCTTGATGAAGAGTTCAAACGCTTTTTTAATGTCGGAGCGTAATAAAAAGAAGAATTGCGGTGATTGTTTGCATTGCAAGGTTTCTTCATGTTCTACAAAAAAAAGCAGATTGTGTTTCTGCTCGAAGGATAGGCAGAAAGAATATGACATTGAAACATACTGGCTTACAAAAACAGTTTGTAGAAAATTCGAGGACATGAGCGCATGAGTAAGACAGACGGAATTCAAATATCGGATAAACCGACATGGCAACTAACATTTAAGGAATTATTTAAGATTTTGGGAAAACGCATTTTATCGCTTCCTTCAAAAATGCTTGGGTTTAAGCCTTTTTGTTTGTATGCGGCAACTTGGCTTTTGATAAATGACCATATTAGGGATTGGATATGGTTTTGCATTGTAGTAATTGTTTTATTCGGAATTGTCGGCTTAAAAGTTGTAAGCCGTTGGAGGGAACATTAAAAATGCTAATTAACAGCGTGAAAGAAAAAAGATGTATTTTAACTGATTATGCTAAAGGTTTTATTCTCGGTTTTTTAATACCGTCAATAATTATTTTGATTGTCTGCATATTTTTTTATATGCGTGATATTAACAAGGAGAAATTAAAAAATGCGAATGAACGTATCGAAAATTATGAAAAACAAATTGAGATTTTTGAATTGCAAGAAGATTATAACAATCGTACTGTTGATGAGTTTCTTGAAGTTCCCGATATTCGCAGAGCCGCCGATG
>Ga0209755_10004029_pt1 | contig 17760 bp, 19 predicted proteins | sample TergutCo191P1_FD_187301 | JGI IMG/M metagenome (GOLD analysis project Ga0209755, IMG submission 187301) | Cornitermes sp. P1 segment gut microbial communities from Petit-Saut dam, French Guiana - Co191P1 (SPAdes) (version 2) | ecosystem: Host-associated > Arthropoda: Insects > Digestive system...
GCCACTGGGCCACGGCGTTCATAACATCGCCTTCCCTTGCCGCAAGGGCGGGATCCCTGTTCACGGGGCGTTTTTTCCTAGAGTATCCAACGCTCATAAATCCACATCCCGGCAAATATCATTGACAACAACCAGCCTCCGATGGTGACGGCCACGATTGCCCGCCTGTACGCCACCGCCTCTTTCATGGTGCGAAACTTTTTCCCGGCCACGTATCTCCGCATCTCCATAAGCACCCCTCCCGCTTCCGTCTCTACCTGTTTTTCCTGCTCGCCGGAAACCCGGCGGTTTCCCCGCCCGGCTTTTCAACCTTCCAAACGGCAATCCCTACCGCCGCTATGACCGCGGCCAGTATCGCCAATCCCACAATCGTCGCCATTCCGTTTCCTCCCGTCGGCTTATGTTTCCTGTCCCCCGGAACCGTCAACACGGAAAAGCCCTTCCCGTTCCTCCTTCGTCAGGTGGAACGACTCCTCTGTACAGACGACGATCCTCGGATCCCCGTGCTTCACGTGCAGTTCAAGGACGACCTTGCCGAACTCCAGGCCACGGGCTCTCTCGTCGAATTTGCTAATGATTCTGGGGGGAATTATCATGCGCTTGCCTCCGTTCTCCTTTTCGCTACCCCACGCATTTCCCTCTCCGACGGAAGGCTGGTCGCTGGTACCGCACACGAGTCGAGAAACTCCATAAGATCGCTTTCCGTAAAGACGACGCGATCCCCAATCTGCCGCCAGGGCATCTTACCCATCTTTTTATAGCGGTCAATCGTATCCACCGATATTCCAAGCGTCTCGGCTGCGGTTTCCCTGCTGTAAACGGTTAGCATCTTCCCTCCTTGCCAACAAAAAAGGCTTACGTAGCCATCCACCGCTGGTACCGGTTTCAGGCTGCGTAAGCCTTCTTTCGTTCCCCGGTACCAGCGGGGTTGTTTCCAGCCTTCGGGCTGGGTAATTGTGGAACGTTCTACCGTTCCATGTTTTAATTGTGCAACATTGCACAATTAAAGTCAAGGGAAAATCGCCTTTTTTTAAACTTTTTTTTCGCCGATAATCAAATTGTGAAAATCGACGGGTATACAGTTGCCGAACTAGCTGCGCGCTTGGGCATTCCGTACCGAACGGTACACATGAGGCTCCGAAGAGCGGGCATAGAACCCATAACGACAGGAGCCATATACCCCAAAAGTGCACTTGATGTTCTTCAAAAAACACCAGCACCCGGTCGCCCACACAAGAAAAACGATACCTATCCAGAAACCAAGCCGCAAACCTTCGAGGCCAGGGAGCCGGTGCCTCTTTACATAGTCAAGGACAAGGAGACCGGCGAAGATGTCAGCCAAGTCCCGCTGGATGCGAACGTCATATTCCTTGACGAGGAATTGGTTGAAATACCCGAAATCGGCTTGACCGCCGCCGGTAGCCCGATAGACTTCGAGGACATGGACCCCGATCCGCCCATGCGCCTCTGGGCTGCGGGCTTCATCCGAGGGGACAGAAAAAACTACCGCTGCGTCCGGGTGCAAGGCTCGTCCATGACCGAGGCGGACATACAGGACGGCGACCGCGCCCTGCTGGTGAGGGCCAGAACGGCCGAGAACGGCGAGATCATGCTTGTGCGGGACGAGGATTCAAGCACCCTCAAGCGAATCAGGATAACCGAGGGCCCCGACGGGCGGGCGGAGGTCTGGATGTGCTGGGAGGACGGCAGCGGGCAAAAGGTCAGGCTGAACGGCGGGCACCAGATTCAGGCCAGATTGGTAGCCATCGAGCGGAAACCGAGGAAGCGTTAAAATACATCGGCTAAGGCAAATGTTTGTTGGCCTCCGCGCTCCAAAACTCATTGCCCACATATTTAAAAGTTGAGCGGCAGCAGGCGGAATACGCAAAATCGCATCCGCATTTCTCGCTTTTGATGTACACCAAGCCGCATGGCTCGCCGCATTTGTCGCACTTTGCGCGTAGGCTCATCGTGGCATCCAAGCACCCGCTAAGCGGGGACATATACGCCTCAAGAAACCTTGAGATTAACGCGCTGGTGTCAATGTTCCGGGCGGCTCGGAACATTTTCCATTTCCTTTTTGTCTTGCCTGGAACGAGCACCGCTAGTATTCCCATGCAAAAACCCTGCCCATGATTTAATTGTGCAATATTGCACAATTAAAGTCAAGCGGGAAATGAGAAACCCAAAGAAAATCCGATAATGTGATAGAATGAAGCATGAAACGCCGCCTCCCATGGAAACGGATTTGGCACATCGTCGCCGCATCGGGGATTATCGGGTTGATAACCAGATCCGTCTGGGAAGTCGCCACGACGGACGCAAGGCTTTTCAACTGGATAACAGCCCTTTTCAGGGGCTTCCTGTCGATCATGGTTCCGCTGTGGGCGGTGCTGACTGCTGCTTTGGCCGCGTTTCTTGTCTTGGTGGCGATAGCGTACCTTGGAAAAGCCCCATGGGTCGGGTTCACGTCCATAGGCTACAATGACTGGACGTTCAGATGGGAGTACTCAAATACGTGGAACCACTCAAACGCGATACGCAATCTGCGCCCCATATGCAAGCCGTGCGACTGCGATTTGTCCGAGAGTCGCGACTGGCTGGACAGAGGTTTTTTGTATTGCCCAAAATGTGGCGACAAATTCGAATTGCTTGCCGAAAACACGCTTTCCGATGTCCACAAGGCAATCACAAGCATATTAAGGAACTGGGGGAAAAAGCGGGATGCCTAAAAGCAAGCGTGGGCTGCCCCTTCGGCCAGCCCGTACCAGCGGAATTGAGGGTGTATTTTCCCGCCATCTGATATGGATTCTCTCATGTCGTTAGTGGCACAAAATGATAGAAGGGTGGGATTTTTTGCTGGCGGAAAGTTCAATTTTAATATGCCGATAGGAATTTTCAGAAGGGCAGACGGTTTAAGAGTTGAACCACTGTAAAATGCAACCTGACTGCGACTGGGACAAGCGCATCGAGAAGGCGAGGAAGAAGCTGGGAAACGATGATGTATGAGAAAAAAACTAAGAAAATGATTGCCAGTTAGGCGAAACAAGGATACCTAGGGCGGTTTCAGGCGGCTTTACTGCTTGACAAGCATAGGTTCCTTCTATAATACTTACGGTTATATACAAGCAGGGCAGGCTACGGCGGCTGGTCTTTGACGGATTGCAGCCCCGTGGGATCCGCGCATGACAGCAACACGGCCACTAAACCGGCGGCGAATGCCGCAAAACCAAAATTCTTCATGTTAACCCTCCATGTTTCCTAATCTATCGTGATATCAGTATGGGGCTGTGCCGCTGGGTCGTCGTGCCGTCGCCAAGCCCTCCATAGCCGTTCCATCCCCAGGCCCACAGCGTGCCGTCAGTCCGCTCCGCCACGTTATGACTGCCGCCGGTGGACACGCTGGCCCAGTCGCCGTCGGTCCCTATTTGCACGGGGCTGGGCCGCCGGGTCGTCGTGCCGTCGCCAAGCCGGCCGTTGCCGTTCCATCCCCAGGCCCACAGCGTGCCGTCCGTTCTTATAGCAAAGGTGCGATCCGGTCCGGCGTATGCGCTGGCCCAGTCGCCGTCAGCCCCTATTTGCACGGGGCTGTGGCGGTTGGTTGTCGTGCCGTCGCCTATCTGGCCAGAACTATTGAACCCCCAGGCCCACAGCGTGCCGTCAGTCCTAACCGCCACGTTATGAGCGAGGCCGGCGTATGCGCTGACCCAGTCGTTGTCCGTCCCTATTCGCACGGGGATGTCACGGATCCATCTAGTGCCGTCGCCAATTTGGCCCTCCCAGTTGCTCCCCCAAGCCCACAGCGTGCCGTCAGTCTTGATTGCCACGTTGTGCAGCTCGCCGGCGGACACGCTGGCCCAGTCGCTGGCCGTCCCTATCCGCAGGGGGCTGTGACTGTCCCGTCTAGTGCCGTCGCCTAGCTGGGCGTTGAGGTTGCTTCCCCAGGCCCACAGCGTGCCGTCCGCCCTAATCGCCACGGTATGTAACCTACTGGTGGACACGCTGACCCAGTTGCTGGCCGTCCCTATTCGCACGGGGCTATGCCGCTGGGTTAACGTGCCGTCGCCTAGCTGGCCGAAACTATTGTTTCCCCAGGCCCACAGCGTGCCGTCAGTCCTAACCGCCACGGTATGATACCTACTGGCGGACACACTGGCCCAGTTGCTGACCCGGTCGCTGGTCACGTCTGTTACCCAAGGCCTGGTTCGCTGGGTTGTCGTGCCGTCGCCAAGCTGGCCGACGTTGTTGCGCCCCCAAGACCACAACATGCCACCTTCACAGATGCCCACGGTGTGATGGCCGCCCGCGGATATGTCCCTGAAGAGAGGAAAGGGGACGAGGCCGGTCGGCGCGCTGATAACCTCGCCGGAATTGCCGGCGCGGGTTACCGTTACCGTAATCGCTTGGCCCAAATCCGTGGGCTGCACGACGTATGTCCCGCTGTTCGAGCCGACGTTGTGCATTCCGCGCCGCCATTGGAAAGAGATGTCCCCGCTGCCGCCAAGGTTCGCCACGTTCGCCGTCAGCGTTTGGCCAATAATGGTGTTCCCGATTATGCTTACCGTCCCCGTCAATTGGGGGAGCTCCCAGCTCGCGTAAAGGGTTATGTTGGCCGTGGGCATGAACAACATACCCGCGGGGTAGTTTGTCCCCGCCCCCGCGGTGGTCCTGTTCCACCCGCCGAACAAATACCCCGGCCTGGAAAACCCCGCGCCGCTGGGGAGCGTCATCGCGGAACCAATCGCCACGGATTGGGCGGGTACGATTCCTTCCCCCCCGTTGGCGTTGAAGGTTACGGTAAAGGCCGCGCCGCTTGCCAGCCACCTTGCGTACAGGGTTATGTTGGCCGTCGGCGCGAACGAAGACCCCGCGGGGTGGTTTGTTCCGGTTCCCGCGGCGTTCTCGTTCCAACCGACTAGGACATGCCCCGGCCTGGAAAGTTCCGCGCCGCTGGGGAGCGTAATCGTCAAACCAATCACCGCGACTTGGGCGGGGACCGCCCCGGCCCCCCCGTTGGCGCTGAAGGTTACGGTAAAACCTGGCAGCCACCTTGCGTACAGGACTGTATTGCCCTGCGGTACGAACATGTACCCCGCGTCGTGGTTTACCCCCATGCCGTTGGGCAAGGTGTTCCAGCCCGCGAATGCGTAGCCCGTCCTCGAAAGCCCGTCGCTGCCGGGGAGCGTCACGCCCAAGCCCTGGCCCACCGCCAAGGACGGCACGGCCCCAAGCCCCCCGTTTACGTTGAAGGCTACGGCAACGGTGGGCACCCATCTTGCGTACAGGGTGACGTGTTCCAGCGGAACGAACGTGCTCCCCCCTTCGTGGTTCGTCCCCGTCCCATCGGGGCTGGTATTCCAGCTGGCGAATGTCTGCCCCGTCCTGATAAGCCCCTCGGCACCGGGGAGGGGCACGCCATGGCCCTGAGTGGCCGCCAGTGCGGGCACTGTCCCACTGCCTCCGTTGGCGTTGAAGCTTATCATGAAGGTCCCCTGTGTCACCCATCTTGCGAACATTGTCCTGTCCCCGCTAGGCGTGTATTGGGAGCCGGCGTTGTGGACCGTCCCGGTACCGTCGGTGTTGGTTGCCCACCAGCCAAAGTCGTAGCCGGCTTTGGAAAACCCGCTGGCGTTCGGAAGCGTTGTCGCCGAACCCACCTCCACCATACGCGGGGCGGGTGCCGTTCCGCCCCCACCGTTAAGGTCGAAGCTTACGGTAAACCTTGGCAACCTCGTGGGATCCTGGCACGATATCAACACAACAAGCAAACCGGCGGCGAATGCCGCAAAACCAAAATTCTTCATGTCAATCCTCCATTGTTTCATAATGTTTCCTAATTTACCCGCACGGGGCTGGACCTCTGGATTGTAGTGCCGTCGCCAAGCCGGCCATTGCCATTGAACCCCCAAGCCCACAGCGTGCCGTCCACCCTGATCGCCATGGTATGAAATTCGCCGGCGGACACGATAGCCCAGTCGCCGGCCATACCCACTTGCACTGGGCTTAGCCGCTGGGCGATCGTGCCGTCGCCTAGCTGCCCATAGCCATTCCAGCCCCAAGCCCACAGCGTGCCGTCTGTCCGCGCCGCTACGGTATGACCACGGCCGCCGGACGCACTCGCCCAGTTACTGGCCGTCCCTATCCGCACGGGGCTGTTCCGCTGGTCCGTTGTGCCGTCGCCAAGCCGGCCATTGCCATTGAACCCCCAAGCCCACAGCGTGCCGTCCATTCGCACCGCTATGTTATGACCCTCGCCGGCGGATACGCCCACCCAGTTGCTAGCCTCCCCCACCCGTACGGGCCAATTACGGTTGCTTGTCGTACCGTCGCCAAGCTGGCCACGGCCGTTCCATCCCCAAGCCCACAGCGTGCCGTCTGTCCTGATCGCCACGGTATGATACCTGCCGGCGGACACGATAGCCCAGTTGCTGGCCACCCCCACTTGCCCTGGATTGAGGCGTTCGGTTAATGGGCCATCGCCGTGACGGCCGGACCCCCAAGCCCACAGCGTGCCGTCCGTCCTGACGGCTAGGGTGTTGCTGTATCCGGCGGACGCGCTGGCCCAGTTGTTGGCCGTCCCTATCCGCACGGGGCTGGTCCGCCGGCTTGTCGTGCCGTCGCCTAGCTGGCCGTACACATTGCACCCCCAGGCCCACAGCGTGCCGTCCGTCCTGACGGCCACGGTATAAAATTCGCCGGCGGACACGTTGGCCCAGTTGCTGGCCGTCCCTATCCGCACTGGGTTGGCCCGCTGGGTTGTCGTGCCGTCGCCTAACTGGCCATGGCTATTGTTTCCCCAAGCCCACAAGGTGCCGTCCGCCCTGATACGGACGGAGTGTCCGGCACCCGTGGATATCACCGTTCCCGCAGACGGGGCAAGCAACCACTTTGCGAACAGGGTGGTGTTGCCCGCAGGCGTGAATAACGCGCCCGCGGCGTGGATGGTTCCCGCACCCGCGGCGTCCGTGCTCCACCCACTGAAAACAAAGTTGGCCCTGGAAAAACCGTCCCCGGCCGGGAGCGTAATTGCGGAACCCCCGTACGCGACCTGCGGGCTGGGCGCGGTCCCCGATCCCCCGTTGGCATGGAAAGTTACGGTAAAGGCCGCGCTGGCTGTCCATCTTGCGAACAGGGTGATGCTGGCCGTGGGCGTGAACGACGATCCCGCGTCGCGGTTGACCCCCGTGCCGGCGGCGTTCTCGTTCCACCCGCCGAACGCATACCCCGGCCTGGAAAGCCCCTCGCCGCCTGGAAGCGTCGTCGCGGAACCTATCACCACGGATTGGGCGGGTACGGCGCCGCCCCCGCCGTTGGCGTTGAAGCTTACGATAAAGGTTTGCTGCCACCTTGCGTGCAGGACTATATCGCCCTGCGGTATGAACATCTGCCCCGCGTCAAAGCCTATCCCTAGGCCGTCGGAGGTTGTGCTCCACCCGGTAAAGACATACCCGTCCCTGGAAAGCGCCGCGCCGCTTGGAAGCATGGTGCTCTGGCCTTGGCCCACCGTCTGTGCGGGTACCGTCCCTGTCCCGCCGTTGCTGTTGAAGGTTACGGTAAAGCCGGGTATCCACCTTGCGTACAGGATCGTGTTTCCAACAGGGCTATAGGATGAGCCGGCTGGGCGGTCGAACCCCCCGCCCCCGGGCTGCGTATTCCACGCGGCGAAGGCAAACTCCGCCCTGATAAGCCCCGCGCCACTTGGAAGGATTACGCTCTGGCCTTGGGTGACCGATAGCGAAGGCACGACTCCGCTACCGCTATTCGCATGGAAAGACACGGTAAAGGTTTCCGCCTGCACCCATCTAGCGAACATGGTTACGTCCTCGGTGGGCGTGAACGAGTCGTTGGGGTTGTGGGACGCCCCGGAGCCGTCGCTGTTCGCGCTCCACCCGGCAAAATTGTACCCCGTGGGGTTTGTAAATCCGCTGTTGCCGGGCATCGTTATACTCGCGCCCGCGTTCACCGTTATCGGTGCCGGCGCCGTCCCGCTTCCCCCGTTAAGGTTGAAGCTGACCGTAAAGGTGGGCAGGCTCGTGGGATTTTCACAGGCCGTAAAAACCGCCGCGCAGATGGCGAGGGCAAGAAAGACGGCTTTGTTCCGCAGTACTTTGTCTGTCATTCCGTTACTCCTTTGGCAATTTACCTAAACCGATGCGTGAACCCGACCGAGATTTTCTGCATGAACGCGGAAAAGTCGGTACGCAGCGTGTACGAGATATCCAACATATTCCCCACGTTAAAGCCCGTGACGAAATCCGCGATAAAGTCCCTTCGCTGTACGGCGAAATGGGCGAAACGGTGTTCCTCTATAACAAAGCCGACGCCGGCCCCTATGTGCCAGCCGCCCATGGTGAACGGGATGGGGAGCTCGTCGAAGGGCAGGAAAAAGGCGTAGTGGACGAAGGGGACTATCGAGTAATAGCCTACCACCAGCGCGTTGTCGCTGAAAAAGCCCAAATCCACGCCGACCCTGATAAACGAGTTGCGCAAGGGCGCGAGGGTCCCCCACACCGTGCCGATGACCCAAGGGTCGGCGAACGCCGTGCCGACCGAAACGCCCAGGCTCCAGAACCTTGACGAATCCACCTCGCCAAGCAGGTACCTGATCACGCGGTCTGGGGCCACGGTTTCGGTATGCATTCCCCGAATGACGGCGGTTTCGACCTCTACCACCCTGGCCCTTAAAATAAAGGCTTCGCCAAGGGAATCCAACGCGCCGGCGACGATGAACTGCGCCCCGAAAAACCTGCCGATGAATTGCGCGGTGTCGTCATCGACAAAGCCGGACATGTTGAAATCAAGCTCGCCCATGAGCAAGGCGAGTTCCACCTCGTTCCTGGACACCACGGCGAACCTGCCCAAGTCCACGAAGGCCCCGATCATCCCGTCCAGGAGATGCCCGGCCATTCTTTCTGTGCCCGCCTCTATGGACACCACCGCTATCCTTGCGCCTGTCTCGAAGCCGGCGGAAAGGTTCCGCGCCGCGTTCCCCATTGCGTCGTCAAGGCGGGTTTGCGCGTTCGCGTTCGCGGCCCCGGCCCCGAACGCCATCATGCACGCAAGTAACCCGACCGCGATTGGCGGTTTGGCACCGAGGTTCTTCATTTCAATCCTCCAAATCCATTTGTAAGGGGAACTCCCCCAGGGAATTCTACATAAATTGCCCCAAGAAAAAAAAGCGTATAAAAGTCACGGTTTTTCGGCTGAAATTCCCTCAAAACCGTGCGTTGACGCACAGTTCTGGGGTAATTGCTATTTTTGGGGTGGATTTTAAGGGGGGGTGTGCGTGTTGCTGGGGTGCATTCAGTATTCTTGACAAAGTTTCTGGCATGGCTTATTTTGGTACATGGTGCGAACAATAATTAAGCCCAACGCCTCAAGGATACATCTTTCAATACCCGCCGAATACATAGGGGAAGAGCTGGAAGTCCTCGTTTTCCCCGTAAACGACGCGTCCGATTCGCAAGCGTCCGGTTATGATGCCGAAGGGCAGGATTCCCGAAGACGGGAAGCGTTCCAGAATTTTATGAGGTACAAGGGAACGTTGCCCGGTGATTTTGATTACAAGAAAGAATTGGCCGACTACCGGAGCGAGCGTTATGGTCATATTGATTGACACAAATGTCATGCTGGATTATTTCATACCCAGGCAACCGCATGCGGATGTTGCAAGCGATATTTTGCACTTGTGCTTTGAACGAAAATGCGATGGGTATATGGCGGCGCATAGCTTTACGAATATTTTTTATATCCTCCGCAAGCGATTTTCTGCGGGTGAAAGAAAAAGGTTGTTGCTGGAACTTTGCGAGTTTATCGGGGTTGCCGGCATTCAAAGAAAGCAAATCGTTGAAGCTCTTGCCGATGAAAATTTTGATGATTTTGAAGACCGCCTCCAGCTTGAGTGCGCCGGGAAAGTCAATGCGGATTATATCGTAACCCGCAATGTCTCCGATTTTTCAAGCTCGCCAATTCCCGCCATAGTACCGGAAGATTTTCTGCAAACAATGGCATTGTAGGCGTAGCCCTCAAAGCTGCCGCACCTCGTCGCGGCTTGAATACCCGGTTTTGAAATAAATCCTGCTTATGTAGTTTTCCACGGTCCGTATGTTTATGCACAGCTTTTCGGCGATTTGCTGGTTTGTCTTGTCGGACTTTATCAAATCAATCACCTTGGCTTCCTGTTTCGTGAACTTGGAGTAAAGGCCCGCGTCCCCGTTTAATTTCAGGTTGAGCTCGTCGGGGACATAGGTTTTTCCGCACAGTATCGTGTGGATTGCCTTCAGCAGTTCCGCCTTGCCCCCCGTTTTCGGCAGGAAACCCGCCGCCCCCAGCTTAAAGGCGGTCTGTATCTTAAACGGATCCGAAAAGGCGGAATAAACCAGCACGGGCGGCATCGGGGTTTTTCTGCCCGCGCAATGTTTTTTCAGCATGGGGAGAAAATCGAGGCCGTTTTCCTCGCCAAGGATAATGTCAAGGACGATCACGGACGGCAGGGGATCGGACTCTTCGACAAAGCGCACGGCCTGTGAAAGCGATTCCGTCTGTCCGCAGACCGTGAAAAAACCCGTCGATTCCAGCATCGTGGCTATGCCGGCCTTCAAGGCGGGATGATCGTCAATCAACAACACTTCCATTATTTTATTTGCCCCTTTTGCCGAAAATGTATAGGGGCGCGGCGCGGCGCGGCGAGCGTAACGAAGCCCCATAAATCGCAGTATACATCGAAAGATACTTTTGGTATACTGTAGCGCATGGGGATGGCTTGGTTTCATAAGGCTGCCGAACTTGCCGTGCGTTTTAGGCTGCCAATGTGGGCTTTGTGCGTCCTGGCGGTTTTCTTGGACATGCTTGCGCCCATATTCTTCAGGGATTTTCTGCTGGTTCCCCTTTTCCTGGACACGGTGTTTACCGCGGCAATTACCTTTGCGTTCGGCCTTGTACCCGGCATGTTTGTCGCTGTCTTTAGCTGGCTTGCCGAATGCCTTTATTGGGGGCGTTTCCATTTTTTCGTCGTCTGTAGCATTGCGGAGGTTTTGCTGATATGCGCCCTTAAACCCGCGGCCCCGGTGATTCCCTATTTTGCCTCGAAGGGCAGGATAGCCGCCACCTACACGGGGCTTGTAGCAGGGCTTGTGATCCTGTATTTGGCCTGCGCCATAGCGGCCAGCGTCTTGGCTGGGGTAATAGATTACGCGACGCGCTTGTTTCTGGGAATACATCTGTACTATCTCAGCCCGGAGGATGCTTTCAGGCCCGGCCTTATTATGGCCGATCTCCCGCTTGTCGTCGAGAATATTTTCGCAAGGGTTCCCGTGAACCTTGCGGATCGGTTCGTCGTCGTCTTCGGCGGGTATTTTATTTCGCTGGGCTTGGCGGGATTTGTGCGGCGGATCCTTCCATGCAAAGGCTTTACATAGTGGCCTTAACCCGCGTCACGCCATACATTTGATACCCGCATCGGGCTTCCTCGGCTTCGATCGAGGCGGGCATCGCAGGCAGCCCATTACGATTCGGTTCTTTTTCCATGGTTAGGTTTCCCCCTTCGCGGAATCATGCCTGCGCCACAATCCGACCGCTACCGTAACGCGCCGCGAAAACCTCGCCCGTTTCCTCCAGATGGGTGAAAATAGAAAATATTTTTTGCCTGGCTTCCTCGACCGCGTCCGGCTCGATTGGCTCCGCGCGTTCCATGTCGTCCTTTAGCATGGCGACCGCCCGCTTGGATATATTTCCAAATATTTTTCCCCGAAATTCGTCGTCCATGCCGCAAAGGGCCTTGGCAAGGTCCCAGCAGTCCACTTCCCGCATGACCTTCTGCACGTCCCTGTCGGTCAGGTGAATCAAATCGGCGAACCCGGTGAGTCCGGCGACCTCCTCGGCAAGCTCGGGGTTTTCGTCCTCCAGAATCTCGAATATCCCGTTCCCCCTTTGGGCAAGGCTTAAAACCTCGTTCATATATTCCGCGCCGCCCGCGGCTGCGTAATCCCGGCCTGAAAGCGCGGGCGATTTTTCGTCAAGAATGTTAAGACATGTTTCGATACGGCCCGCGGTGGCCTCGTCTTTCGCGACGCGCAACGATCTTTCAAGTTCCAACTTAATCCGCACGGCAAGAGTCGCGGGTTTCGCGTCCGGCGCGGCGGTTTCATCATCGCCCCCCGGGGGATCGCAATCTCGCCTTTTTCCTCAAGCTCAAGGAAAACCGCGCATACCTTGTGGGCGGCGGCCTCCACATCCCTAACCCGAATCGGCCCCATGTATTCCACGTTCTCCATGAGCATGCTGCGCGCCCGCACCGGCATGTTTTTGTATACCTTGTCCCGAATTTCGTCATTCGCCGACTTGAGGGCTTGGTCAAGGGCCTGGCTGCCCATATCCGGCGATTGCAAAGCCTTGGCTACGGCTATGTCGTCCAGTTTGACGATATCTTCAAACCTGAACACGCGCTTTTTTATCTCGCCGACAAACCCCGGCGGCAACAGCTCGAGTTTGACGTTTCGTTTCGCCGCTTCCAGGCAAAGCTCGAACGTCCTTAGATCCTCGGGGACATGCCTGAACGCCCCGCCGCCGCGCTTTACGGCTTCCATGCATAGCCGCGCCGCCCTGAATTCCAGGGGAACGTACCAAAGCAGCCGCCCGTCATGCCTTAGCGCCTTCATGCACATTTCCGAGGTTTTTAGCCTGTCGGGAACATACCTGAACACGTCGGCGCTGCCCCTAAAAGCCGCCTCGCACATTTTTGCGGTCTTTAGATCGTCGGGAACACGCTTTAGCGCATGGGCGTATTTCGTTACGGCCTCGCGGCACATTTGGTCGGTCTTGTGCTTTTCGGGAACATGCGCGAAGGCCCGGCCGTTTCGCCTTATCGACTCGATACACATCTGCGCCGTCCTGAACTTTTCGGGAACGTCCCCCAGCGAATAGTCGTTGTGCTTGGCCGCTTTCATGCATACCCGCGCCGTCCGCAGTTTTTTGGGCACGAAGACAAGCGCGTATCCGCTTGTCTTTACCGCTTCCAGGCAAAGCCCCTCCGTCTTGAGATTTTCGGGAACGTAACAAAGAAGACGGCCATCCTGCTTCACCACCTCCATGCAGGTTTGCGCGGTCCAGAACGTTTTAGGTATGTAACCATACGCATATTCGCTATTTCTTATCGCCGCCAGACATACCTCCGGCGTTTTGAGCCCCTCGGGAACGAATTCAAGCGCGGACTCCATGTGACGATAGCCCCCGTTGTCCGGGCTTTCCGCCCTGCACGCTTCCAGGCAGAGTTCCGCGGTTTTCAGGTTTTCCGGAACGTGTTTAAGCGCGCGCCCGGTGCGTCTTACCGCTTCCATGCAGAGCGCCGGCGTTTTGAGTTCTTCGGGAACGTATTGAAGTGCGAATTCCATGTCCCAAACCCCTGATATACCCGACTTGACGGCCTCCATGCAGAGTTCCGCCGTTCTGTTTTTTTCCGGGACGTATTTAAGCGCGATTCCGTTCTGCCTTACCGCCGCCATGCGGACTTCAGCGGTCTTGATTTCTTCCGGCACGTATTCAAGAAGCAGTCCGGATTGCCTGACGGCTTCCAGGCAAAGCTCCTCCGTCTTGAGTTTTTCAGGAACGTATTCAAGCGCGTCCCCCTTCCACCTCACGGCCTCCATGCAGACTTCCGCGGTCCTGAATTCTTCGGGAACACATTGAAGCGCATCCACCTTGCGCCAGGGCCAGGTTCTCGCCCCAACCACTTCCATGCAGAATTCCGGCGTTTTAAGGTTTTCCGGAAGGTATTGGAAAGCGTGCTTGTTCTCCCTTATCGCCGCCAGACATACCTCCGGCGTTTTGAATTCTTCCGGCACGAATTCAAGCGCGCCTCCGTCCCGCTTTACGGCCTTAACGACTTCGTCCTTATCGAGGGCTGCGGCAGTCTCCGACCGCATGTTCTTATATTTTGGCATTTTCCCTCTCCTCTATGGCAAACCGCGGTTTTATCTCGCCATTTTTCTCCAGTTCATGGAATGCCGCGCATACCTCATAGGCGGCATTTTCCGCTTCTATAAGTCTAACCGGCCCCATGTATGCCATGTCATCTTTGATTTTGTCGGCTTCGCACTCCGGCATGTTTTTGAAAACTTTTTCCCAAACATCGTCATCCGCCATCTTGAGGGCCGTGGCAAGTACCTTGCCGTCCCCCAGCGATTGCAACCCCTTCGCGACGCAGGCGTCGTCCAGCTTGGGTATGTCCTCCAACCGGAACGCGCGCTTTCTTATCTCCCCTATGAATTCCGGCGGAAGGATTTCGAGTTCGCAGTTTCGTTTCGCCATTTCCACGCACAGTTCAAGGGTTTTCAGGTTTTCGGGAACGTGCTCGAACGCCTTGCTGTTGGACTTTACCGCTTCCATGCATAGCCGGGCCGTCCTGGATTCTGGGGGAACACCCTTAAGCAATTCCCCGTTATGTTTTACCGCCACCATGCACAATTCCGCGCTCCTGTGTTCCACAGGCACGTATTCAAACGAGTGTCCGTCCTGCCTTACCGCCTCCATGCAGAGTTCCGCGGTCTTGAATTCCTCGGGAACACCTTGAAGCACGGGGTGCCAGGAACCCTCGGCTTTTCCAACCGCTTCAAGACAAAGTTCCGCCGTTTTAAGATTTTCCGGAACATAATGAAGCGCGGCTCCGTGCGTCTTTACCGCCGCCATGCAGACTTCCGCAGTCTTGTGTTCCGACGGCACGTATTCAAGTGCAGTCGCGTGCGTCCTTACCGCCGCCATGCAAAGTTCCGCGTTTTTGTGTTCCGACGGCACAAGCTCAAGCGCCCAGCCATTCTGTCTTACCGCCGCCATGCAAAATTCCACGGTCATGTATTCCGACGGCACATACTTAAGCGCGTCTTTGTTCTGCCTTACCGCCGTCATGAAAAGTTCCGCGCTTTTGTGTTCCGACGGCACGTATTCAAGCGCAGTCCCGCGGGCCCTTACCGCCGCCATGCAGAGTTCCGAGGTCTTGTGTTCCGACGGTACATGCTCAAGCGCATGCCCATTTTGCATTACCGCCGTCATGCACAGTTCCGCGGTTTTGTATTCCAGTGGCACGTATTGAAGCGCATATCCCCACTGCCCCACCACCTCCATGCACAGTTCCGCGCTTTTGTGTTCCGTTGGCACATGCTCAAACGCACCCACGTCTCGCCTTACCGCCGCCGTGCAAAATTCCGCAGTTTTGAGTTCCGACGGCACGTATTCAAGCGCATATCCATTCCACCGTATCGCCTCCATGCAGAGTTCCGAGGTCTTGAGTTCTTCGGGAACATGTTCAAGCGCGCGGCCGTACCGTCTAACGGCTTCCATGCAGAGTTCCGCGCCCCTTAGTTCCGATGGCACGTATTCAAGCGCATCTCCATTCCTCCGTACCGCCTCCATGCAGAATTCCGCAGTCTTGAGTTCCGTCGGCACATACTCAAGCATCCGTCCGTATGGCAGCACCGCCGCCCTGCAAAGTTCCGCGGTTCTGAGTTCCTCCGGCACATACTCAAGCGCATATCCGTTCTCCTTCACAGCCTCCATGCAGATTTCCGCCGTTTTGAGGTTTTCCGGTACATCTTGAAGCGTCCATCCGTTCCACTTCACTGCCTCCATACAGATTTCCACCGTTAGCAGTTCCTCCGGCACGTCGCAAATGAATATCTCTTCCCGCCTTATCCTTTCCAAGGCTTGTTCCGCCGTGGTGATTTCTTCGTCAGCCATTTTCAATCCCCCGTTCGTTTGTATATCTCATGGCAATTTTACCATCCTATGTAATTCATAATTTCGCCTCATGCGTTTTTTCAACGTTAAGGACGGCGACGAGTCCCCCCTGCCCGATCAGGTCAATCCGCGGAGCCGCGTTCCAGGCTTTTTTATGGAAACCTCCCACGGAAGCGCAAACGCCCTTGTCGGCGCGAAGTTCCCTGACGCGGGTATAAAAATCCTTGATCTCCCGCTCCCCGACTTCGTCTTGGCCGCGAAAAAAACGGAACAGGATGGCTGGCATCTGCATAATGCGCCCCTTACCCGCTTCCCCGCTCGTTATTCGCAAACGAACCTAGCATACACGAAAATTTCCGCCTTGTCGATCCGAGTTTACTCCTTTTTTTTCGTGAGTTTACGCACGGTTTTGGGGCGACTGCGTTTTTTGTGTGTTACATCATAACTGGGGTAAATGCGGTTGCCCTCCCGGGCGGGAGGGCTTTACTTGTTGACAGTGGCTCCCTTGTGGTGCCCAACTCCGCACCACAAGGGCTAAAACCAATAGCAGCTACCGGCGCATTTTACGCGGCTGCGGCACTTTTTAGTCTTCCGCTTTAAACTTTGAAACCTCTCCCAGTAATACACCGATTTTCCTGCGGTTTGTTTCGCTTAGATCGTTGACACGGCTTACCGCGGTGTTGATTTGGTCCGCTTCCTCGGCCATTTCGTTCATCCCCCCGGTTATCTCCCGGGTTATGGTTTCAAGGTTTTTGCCTTCCTGGATAACCTCACTGGAACCCGCTCGCATTTCCTCCGATTCCACCTTTACATGCCGGGTGATCTCGTTGAGGCTTCCTATGGCTTCCAGTATCTGTTTGCTTCCATGACCCTGCTCTTCCATGGCATTGCGGATGTTTTCCTCCTGATCCGCGACCGTCCTGATGTTCTTGTCAATGGCTTCAAATTTTTCCAGGACATTTTCCGTCGAGCGGGTGATCTTGTCGATGGAGCCCTTTATTTTTTTCAAGACAGTGCTGATCGTTTTCGACTGCGCGCTTGAGCTTTCGGCGAGCTTGCGGATCTCGTTGGCAACTACCGCGAAGCCTTTCCCCGCCTCCCCGGCATGGGCGGCTTCTATGGCGGCGTTCATCGAAAGCAAATTGGTCTGGCTGGCGATGTTTTCCATGACAGCGTTGATTTCCAGGAGGCCCTCGGATTCGCGGGCAATTTCCGCTATGTCCGCCGCCACGTCCTGCAAGCCCGTGCGGCCCACTTCCGAAGCGGATGTCAGGTCGTTGACATTTTCCATGTTCCTGCCAAGCGTTTGGGTTACCGACTGGACATTTGCAATCATTTCCTCAACGGCGGAGGAGGATTGTGAAACGGAAGCCGTCTGCTTTTCCACATGGTCGTTTAGCTTTGCGATGTTGGCCGTAATCTGTTCCATCGCGGCGTTTGTCTGGGTAACGCTGGCGCTCTGGTCTATGGCGCGGCCCTCGACTTTTTGAACATTGGATGTGATCTGGGTTATCGCCGAGGCGGTCTGGCGCATATTGGTCGCAAGCTCCGTCCCTATGCTGGACAGCTCCGATGCCTCATTTTTGATGATCTTAATGAGATGCCTGATTTTTTCCAGGGTGACGTTGAGCGAGTGGCTTATGTTCCCAACTTCGTCATTGCTCTTAACCTCAAGCGTTGGAGTAAAATCGCCTTCGCCAATTGTCATAAAGACCTTCTCCATGGACTTGAGCGGGGCTGTAATGGAACGGGCCACGACAAGAATAATAACGGTTATGATTCCCAGTATGACTATACCTAGCATAATGGAAAGTATGGCCATGCGGTGTACTGGCGCCAGCACGGTGCTTTCCGGTATTATCGACGCCGCAGTCCAGGGCGTAATGCTGTTGCCAACCGTGAAAGGACGGGTCGTAAGGAGCATGTAGGCATTGGCCTCTGGTGAAAACACCCTTTTGCTAAAATTGGTGCCGTTGTTTATCGCGCGCATCAGTTCGCCCAGGTGTTCCCCTACCATGGCGGCTTCCGTTTCCG
>Ga0209755_10004030_pt1 | contig 17756 bp, 8 predicted proteins | sample TergutCo191P1_FD_187301 | JGI IMG/M metagenome (GOLD analysis project Ga0209755, IMG submission 187301) | Cornitermes sp. P1 segment gut microbial communities from Petit-Saut dam, French Guiana - Co191P1 (SPAdes) (version 2) | ecosystem: Host-associated > Arthropoda: Insects > Digestive system >...
ATGAGTGAGAGCGTGCAGCATGCGGGCAGTGCCCGTCACTCCACGACAGGTGATGTTTACTGTATGCAGGCAGTGCCCGTCACTCCACGCTGAAGGGTTAAGCTGGTAATGAAGTACTCATAATTCTATTCACTGCACCTCTGTTGCTCTGCTTACATTATGGGTTATCACTTTGCACCGGTGAGATGTTTAGAGAACATGTCTTCTATAGTACAGTGTGCTCAGGGACAAATAACAGTCTACTTTAACAGTGCATGAATGGTTATAATATGTACAGCAAACTGGCTGTATACTATAGTGAGATCTGCCACCTTCAAACCACATGGAAGTCAATGTGAATATATGTACATCATGCATAACACTCATTTTAAAAACTGGGCTCCAAGCCACAGACATGAAAAGCAAAATGCATTTCAACTTGGCTGAAGAAAGAACAGCATAAATCTCATGATATATTGGTGGGTCGCTCATCTCCAAATTTAGGTACAAGGGTGTATAAATTACCACTAATCCTGAAGACTATGCTTTATTTAATGCGCCCCCACAAAGCACATATCCTATCCTTACACCTTACAACATAAAGCTAGCCTCCAAACTTATGTATACTTTTCATAAGCCCATGGATACCATACAAAGAAAATTCTCCCACAATGACACTAGACCAGTCATAAACTTTTAGAAACATGGAAGAAATTACTGCAACAGGGGCCAACACAGTATACCATTAGCAAGTTATTAAATAGTGAAAGATATAACAATTAAAAATGTTCTGACTAAAAAAACTAGTTCTGCATACCTCTGCTGTTCTTCCTTACTGACATCATACTTACCCAAAAAGGTGAACTGGTTACAGACTTTGAAAAACAAACATTCCACAACAAATTTCATTCAAAACAAGAGCCTATAAACAACAAGAGAGAATGGAGAACCAGGTTTCTATTATTCTATCATCCCAGCAAACACACAGTATATGCTCCACACATTTAACAAATGCAATTTGTAATTAAGTGTGCTTGAATTATTCATAACCTCAGTTCTACATTTCAGATGCAAGATTCAGGATAAAGAATAAAATGATGCAAGGTAACAAATGATAAGGTAGAAGGGCAAATCTCTGAACATCCCCTACACAAATTTTGGGAACAGAAAATATACATTTTTGAAATTCATGCACAACTGAGCTAACTTAAATCATGAGTACTGAAGCCACCAAGAGAAAAGAAAAAAAATATGAACACTTCTTGTACTGTATTCTATAATGTTATACAACTATGAAGCTGGTTGAAAAAATATGACCATGTAAGGAACAGAGAATGTCAAACCTACAGTTTAAGCAGGTACTGGATTTCTATGTCGAAAAAATATCTTCCAGCAAATTTGAGCAGAGGCATCATGATATGCTCATAAACGGAATATAATATTAAATAGTGTACGTCAGCACAAGTACTTTATTACACAACATAATTACATAGGCTACATGTTTCAACTATTGTTCAGTCATCTTCAGGCCTATTTTGCCAATTGTGTCACAAGATACTATGCACACAATGGGATCCCATCATGTTTACATTCATGGAATACATAAAAATTAAATCATATGTCTCACAGGTGTGACATATGATTTAATTTTTATGTATTCCATGACTGTAAACATGATGGGATCCCAATGTGTACATAGTATCTTGTGACTCAATTGACAAAACAGACCTGAAGATGACTGAACAATAGTCGAAACATGTAGCCTATGTAATTATGTTGTGTAATAAAGTAGTTGTACTGACGTACACTATTTAATATTTTATTTTCCAGCAGTTTTCAGCCCATAAAAATCAATGCAACAATGAAGGTGCTACTAGTAGTAATGCTTATAATAGTTATATGTTACCTAAAATATTTCAGTTCCTTTGTGTAAATAAACATAACGGGATACACACACAAATTTGAATGATAATGTTTCACATGCCTGCAGTCTGTTACTGGCACATTGAGCATTTAACGCCCTTCTTTGTTTTTATGTGGGTTGCCCATCTCCTGGGTTCCAGCAATTTTAAATGCAAGTGGTGGAAGGAGGGAGGAGGAGATTCTGATTGGAAATGCATTACCACCCATCTGTGCTTTGTCTGGCCAATCTTGTTATCAACAGAATTATAAACAGTGCTACTGGTTGCCAAGTACAGAGTTTCTATGAATGTGAAAAAAACACACATGAGGAATATGATCAGTCATGCACAACTCACCTCTGGCAATTTATCACAACAAGTACTGTTATATTTGTCATATGATGTGTCATACATTCTGCTTATGTTTCAGTAACAATAACTGGCTTAAAGTTATGCGTGAGATTTCATGTGCGTTACAGGGCAAAGACCTAGTTGGTTCTCAGACACTTCAATGCTGCTAGTGCTGTGTTACCAGTATACAAGACTAATAGGTGATGTGGCATTCTCATTTTATAAAGTGTTCACTCTTCCACGATAATCAACACATATTTACAATGCAACATTTTTAAGATGACAACTTGTTTTCACTGTGACAGTGATTCACTTTCTGTTTGAAATGAAAACACCTGGTGAAACTGCGGGCACCTTTTCTAAAGAAAATGCTTCATGCTTTTTCGGCCCAATTTGTTTACATTCATGACTGACAAAATCAATATTTTCTAAATTTTAAACACACAAGAATCATAAAGTGTTTTGAACAAACCTACTACTACTACAAAGTATAGATACTTTCTTGGGAAGGTAACAGTTACTCAATTGGTCAATAAATGGAACCCAACGGTTCATCACCACATTCAAAAATACTACCAACAGACCCAATCCTAACAAGCTAATCCAGTTCACACTTTCATAGCATCACTGGCCAAGACCTATTTACCCTACAGTATTCCATGTATCTCACCAGGCTTTCTAATTAAAACATTGTTTATCTGACACCATATGCCCTACATACTGAGACCAACAAACTAAACACTCCTGCGGAAAGGTGGGTTCACTGCTGCTTAAAACTGTTACAGAAGAGACTACTTATAACATAAAAGTTTCATTTTGATCAAACAAAACAAAAGCAAAAAATCTGTTCATGTTGTGGACTCACAAATCAGTTTGCAAAGCACTAATGTACAATGGTTGTGAATCTGTGAAATTCAATGCCCTATAGGGATGTAAGAAATCATGAAGCCTTCTGGGCCAAAATCAGTTGACAATCTGCAAAATGCACTAACCTAGCAGGGTGTAAAGGCAGGACAAAATATTTTGGACCAAAATTACTTTTTCAACATTATTTAACCCTCTTACTCTGCACTGTGTTACCTGAAACATGATGTATCTGATGGAAACTTTGGCAATGAAATTGCATAAACACAAAATAAACACATTTAAAAAATATTTATAAAAACATTTTCAGGGGAAGGAAGACGCAATTGGGATATTAGATCAATCACGGGGAGAGAAGAAAAAAAAAAGTGTGAAGGCATAATGCACTATGCGCTAAATTATGTTAAAAAAAAACACATCATAAGAAATGAGAAGCTACAACAAAAACTCTTATGATGCTTGACATCTATTGTCTGCAATCCTGAATCATATACTTTAGAACAGCTAGTTTGTAACACACATGTAAATGTGAACCCACCAAGGTATTAGATGAGCTGTGTCAGTTCTTACCAAAGGAATAGTGGCTATAGAGCAATTCTGGAGGGTGTTTGTCATCCAAGTCTGCACTTGAAATTCCCAAAGGATCCAGCTTGGCAATGTGATGACCTCGGATCTGACAACACAATGTAAGAAGGTTCCATGGTATGGTAATAGGGGGACACAAGTACAGGTTTCTAAACCTAAGACAGAGACTGACATTGTGGGACACATGAGAAAACAAACATTTTACATGGGTATTACAATACTGACACACACAAACTATATTAGTAGGATACCTGGATGGTCACACATTTCACCTAGGACATAAAAACACATACACCTTAAACTGAACTGCATTAGAAGTTTAAAAGAATAATGAAAGAAAGCAGAAATAACAGTTTTCTGTGCACATATTCCCCAGAATTAATGTGTCTGTCTTGACTGTGTGTATTATTATTTTGCCAAATACCTCCAGAAAAAAAGACTGCATTCAATACACAACAAATGCAACACCAGCTTCTAGTAAAATACAGAAGATATTAGTGCACATAAACTTAACTGCACTCATTTTTTCAGAAGGCATTTGGAGTGCATTACATCAAACAATTATAACAATTCACATTTAAAATCAGACTTCAGATTTCGTCAATCCTCTAACACACAGGTACGCAGTATAATGTAATACAACATGCAACATTCTTCAGTCAAGTCCTGAAAACTATAACATTATTAACCTGCTAACACAATGTACATTCAAGTTTTGTTCGAGATTCAATCAAAATTCCAGTTCTGTGCAACGTGAGAAACAAAAGTGATGAAAACAAGTACAGTGAGTCTCTGTGTAGGTGCAGACTGTACCAGAAAGTGAGGCACTCCTTGCATCAAACTGGGCTGACCTATAATGTATCAGTTTACATCACAAATGTTGTGTCTATAAAACTTGCTGCATAATACCAGTGCCTGGTCGAGGATTCCCTCCTAAATTCCAATGCAATATTCTTTTTTTTTTTTAGTAAATGTGATTAAGAAACATGCTTGTCTGTTGAACTCCAACTGTTCAGGAAAACCAGTAATTACAATGATAATTTAGATTATGAAAATACCACCAAGTACATACACAAAATAGTCACCTCTCTCTCCTCTGCTACTCGGTAGTTACAGCAATGAGGTTTACTGTGCCTATATAAAATTCAAAACTGCCATGGTGCTAGGCACAATTAAATCTTTTCAGATAACCAACTGCTTCAATACAAATGCATATTCTGTTTCACAGACTGAAGCGATGTTTACCTGTGGCTGTGGCTAGCCATAGGTAGACACTGGTTCAGCACCACCACCTGAAACTATACCATGGGCCTCTATTTCGAAACTGGAACTAAAAGAAGAAAATTAAAAACTACCATACACCACTGAGTATAATAAAATAATCAAGGAAGAATACCACTACATACTCTCCCTACAACACAAGACAGCCTAAAATTTAAGAGTAATTTTTAAGATTTATTTAGATTTTGTGCATTATATTTTATACATTTTTATGTTCTACAGTTTAATATTGTAAGAAAATAGTCAATAAACAAGGGGCCCCTTATCTTTTATTTCACTGTATGTTCCTTTAGATGACTTTAGTATTGACATGCCTGATGATGGCCTGAGAAAGGGGTAAAACATGTAGCATACATGTAAGGTACACTTAAATTAAAATAGACCATGTTGTGTTCAATGGAATAAGCGTAGTTTATTTATTAACACAAACAGCTTGAGATGGCTTCCATGAAGAATGGCAGTCATCAGCCTGATGTGATGAGTGACACACACTTATCAGTGATCTGATGACACACACACATCAACACCAATGTGATGAGTGACAATCAGCATTTGATTTGACGAGTGACATGTTTATCAGCACTGATGTGATGAGTTACCCACACTTAACACTGATGAGCAACACACACTCATCAGCATTAATGTGACACAAACCAAACATAAATGTGGTAACACATTCATCAGCACTGATAATACAGTCTCGGAAAATGGATATTTATTGGTAGTGAAGCTACTGATTATAAGAGAAGACTGTTGTAAGGTACCCAGTCATCATAAAATTTTTAAACTTTATAAAAGGTGCAGTAGATATCATTGTTGTTACTGTTGAGACTATATATATAGATATAAAACACTATGAGTCAAGGGTAAGGAATATATAGATTCATCACATATGGAATGAATGACATGACTGCTCACATTCTCTTTCTGACTAATCTTTGTCCAATAGGGACAATACTCAGCTACAAAACATGCAGGAAAACTCTCTCTCCAAAGTGCAGATTTATTCCACACTGACATAGCTGATCATGCAATGTGACTTCCTTCTATTACCTAGTTTTAAGTATGTACACTGAGTACACAGAGGTACCATCACCAAATCATAAACATCAGCATGAGGCTATACACATTGCAGTACATGTATAACCCACAGCTTATTAGTATTACTCAATGCCCAAAAATTTATAGCACACACTTCCAACATTCAGCCCATAATTCCACACTGTATACACACACACACACACAAAGCAGTATATGCACACCACAATACCCTCAACAATAATTTGAATACACAATATTAACAAGTACTGTGGCAGTGATACGAATCATGATTATATGGTAACAGAGATCAATTAAATTATGAAACCAATCAAATTACATGGCTCCTCAGCTTCTCAGTTCGCTGGGTATTATTTTCTTAGTAATGCCATTTCAGTTACAGGGATGTACAATGCCCAATAAGATGGGATGGCATTTCTGAATTGTACATACATCAAGGATCTGGAATGATGAATGTATGCACTACCTCAAACATTACTGGCAACAACAAAAACTAATTATTGGAAAATCTGAATGAGACATTCTTCCATTAAGTCTTAATTTAAAAATTCTTCTTTCCGGTCTTTGCATTTGTACAATGACTGAAAGTTCTTTAATGTCTTTCTGGTTACTGCATTGCATACAACAGCCAAGACGGTAAGTTCATTTAGCCCGGTCTGGCTTATCTAACTTCAATTTGTAATTTCATTCTTTTAATTTATTAAATGACCTTTCAGCACTAGGCAGTATTACCAGAAGCATAAATAACAACATGACAACAGTACATGTCCCAAAAAAATTCACTTTCCAAACATCTGTATTTTGTTGTGCTACCAAAAACTAAAAGTTGCTGTTAAAAAAAAAATCCATTCTGAAGTTTCAGGCCTTTGTTAAAAACCATTAATAATTAGGCTGAGAAGTGACTAAATATCTCTGCTTGACACGTACTGAAAAAACGACGTACCCTTTATTGTGAAGGCAAATTTAAATACTTTACTGAATGACGCAAAAAAACTGTAAACAATGCAAAACTAAGCATGATTTTTGGAACACTGGCCATCACACTTCCTTTTTTAAAACATTTAAAGACCTATTTCTGACGTGTCCATATAGAAATTAAGATTAATACTTCCGCTGTGTACGTCCAAGCTGGGTGGTTTGTTGTGTGTTAAAATCTTGTGCTGACCTCGCAAAGAGGTAAGCCTAGCCACCACAAAAATGGTGAACAATGTATGGTATACAAATAACATTTTGTATACACAACTGAAATAAATAACTTTGTCCTTACGAGCTTAATAAGAAAATCGTAAGAAGGCCACACATTCTAATCTGTGGTCAGCCAACAATTCAAAATTTCATGTTTCAAACTCCACTATTTTTTTTTAAACATTTCCATATGATAGACTGTGCATCTGATATGGATAATGAAGAATAAATAGTGTAGGAGAAAAGGGTATTACATCTGGATAAGTAACAAACAAAACCCCTACACTTCAACTGACACCCAGGAAGTAACCACTAGGAATTCTGCCCCTAAAAAAGTTGATTTGACACATGAAATACCAGTTTGGGTAAAACAGATCAAACAAGATAGGCCATACATATTTAGTTATTAGTCTTACACTTGTAGTTAAACTAGCTGTGTCATATCATCTTGAAAGGACAACATTCTAAAGCAATACCTGGAACAAGTGACAGGATAAACGATCACAAGAAGCATGAGACGTCCACACTATTGTCCAACTAGCCTGAATAGTAACCATAAAATTACACTTAAAATAACAACAATGAGCTCTCAAAATTTTTTTCTGTGTGGCCTAGTCTTCCATCCTTTCAGATGGTTTGTTTCTATGACACTAAGTTACAATTATATTTCTTTCAAAAATGACACTACTGCTCCTCCAAACAAAACAATAAATTGTGGCTGCAGGTACGCTGCTCTTTGATTCTAAAACAATTTTCACCAACAACATTTTCCATTAAAAGAAAATTCTACTCATGTAAGGTATGATTACAGAGTTATGTAAAAATCTGTAAACATACACACCCAATGAATGGAAATATTACAAAAGCTGCAAGCTCAGAAGTAAGTCACATTTTATATACAATTACATAGTTTGTGGTGTTCTTTTATTTCACACTTCTGACAACACAGACAGCACACAGCGAACAGCTAGTTGTCATAAATGGTTAGAAGAACAATTTACAAACACACACACACCCCATTCAATGAAAACCAAAAGCTACGCAATAGTTTACTTTAACCCAATTTCATGGTAAATTCTGGGACATGATTTCAATCACAGACAGTAAACACATGCATAAAATGTTACCAGGACCTTGTAAGTTAAAAGCCAGATGTGACAACCTAAGCCAAAAAGACAGGTAGCTAATGTGAAAATGCTGAGACCTGCTAGGAAAAGGTATTATATTATTATTATTGGTAAGTCGCATGACCCACATCACCACAAGCTGCCTTACCCAGCATGTAATGGCGCACCACCTGCTCAGGAGGTGCCCCCTTGCGGTCAGTGTAAGTACCATGAAGATCAGCATACGTAATACCCAATGGGTCCAAGTCAGCGACTAAATGTCCACGAGCCTGTATCACAGCAGTTAATGAATTTACGAACACCAATAGTAAAATTCAACACACTAAAACCTGTTTCACATCTCAGTTCCGGTTCGTATACACAGTGTGAATTATAAGTATACAGCAATCTCAATGGGCTAGAGTGCTAAGCATATACCAAGACATCTAGCCATATGAATTAAATGATACTTCAAATTACAGATGATTCACTAATATAAATTACAAAAATGTATTCTTATCAGTGACTGCTTTGGCAAGAAGCAGTCTCCGACAATTGCAAATGGCATACATAATAATCTTGTTTCATTTTCACAATCTTAATTTTGCTTGTATTAAAATTGGCTAGTTGGGAAAGTTTGGAGCACTTAACTTAAGAGTCCAGTTATACATGAAAGCAGATGACAATGTGTTTGAACCATGTTATGATCACCATCCTCTGATACTAAATAATTTGAGTTTGCATAGTATGTTCTTTCTGTATGTGTATGGATGGTTTGTTTTTTTTTTTTGCACTAGTGTAGATCTGTGGATAAAATTAGATGTAAAAATGTGGTATTAATTTTTTACCAACCTTTGTTAAGTAAATTTAGTGTGCATAAATTGTGAGTAAATACAAAGTTATATGGTATGGTAAGATACAGTTTTTAGGCATGTTTGCAAAGCAGTTGTGAAAAGTGACTATAAGCCTCATTATGTCTGGGCATCCTAATTTGTATAAAAGGCTGAGTGCCTTAAATTAGCAACATATCTTCAACAATATAGAAGCTTAATTTGGTTTCTTTTGTGATGCTTAAGGACAATAAACTTCTTTATCCCAATGAATGTGGTTTGAAACTAATATCATGCAACAGTTTTAAGGTTGAATGGGATCTTAAAATTTCTTAAAACAAAACATTATTTCCATTCAAATTATTAACAGATACTGCATCAAGGCAAAGAGGTAGTAAGTAACTACTTACTTCACCATCTCTGTTCATTTGTCTGTATGGAACAAACTGGCTCTCAATTGACAATTGTTGTGAAATATTACATCAAAGATTTTCACTCAAATATGTCTATACAACACAAGTCTGGTTCAAATCAGACAAAAAAAAACCTGGAAGACCTATATACATTCATGTCACTGGTCTTTATAACAGAGATTGGAGACAGACTGTTCTCTGTGAGATAGGAGCTGAGGCCAACAAAACAGCTAACAGGCTAAAAATAACAGAGCAGCAGACTGTGGTCTCTGCAAGGTACGAAATAAAGATGAATAAACAGCCATCTATACACAATAATTGAGTATGTTTGATCCAAAGTCAACCGAGCAAAGCAAGAATGTTGTAAACATACAAAGAAAAGTTATGGGGGAACAGAGCTAACATGTCACAAGTGTCATGCCCTGTGAATATTTATCTACATCATTATGGATGTATAATCATTTACTCTTTGCATGTTCAATTTAAATTTTTAACTACAAATCTGAATCCAAACACTACACAATCAGTAATCCTTCTTTTTTCATTTTCTTTCTTTTTCCATTCACTCTTTCTTCTTTGAAATGATTTTTAAATACACTACACTAAACTATGCTTTACCTAAGTATTTCGGGTGGGAACACAATTTTACTGTATTTTACGTGACAATAAGCTGTTACATGAATCACAAATGTAAAGGCTGAACAAGTTTTACAAAAAAAACTTAGAAACCAAATAAATCTCCATCACCACACACACCTTAAGCTGACACACACACATGTCAAATGACACAAACAATTTAGAGAAGTGAAAAATAAAACATAGTTACCACAACTCTGCCTATAAAAGGACCGCTATTCAAATTCGTCCATTTCTGGAAAATAACTGCATAAAATGTGTGTTTAACTTTGTGAATGATTACAAGGTGGCCCCATTTTCAGGCGATAAATATGGAAATAAACTGGCTTATTTTCGTGTAAATATGGTGGATCAGTTTTCTGCAAAATGTGTATCATAATATGTGTACTTCTTCATGTGTTATACCATGTTGCATGAAATTCACATATTATGTGCAGATTCAACACTTGAAGAGAGGGTGGCAATGTAGTCTGTATATCGCTACTTGTTGCTAATTAGCAGCAGAATATGATGCAGTCAAATCATATATTGATAAAGTGAGTATATATATATATATATCCCTGTATTCAATATGTGACACACCAACAATGACTATATATGCACTTATGAAACAGATGTATATGCACCCTTGCACTATACAGTTATCTGTCCAGTACTGAAGTTGCATGGCAGCTGAACCCACTTCTCTACCAGCAGCTTGGACTATACAAACTTTCGTTTGCCCATTCATCACCACCATTCACTTTTACAACTCTGTAGGCCATTACAAGAGAAAGAGAACCTTAAACACTTATTTTGAATAAATTAACTGCTATACAAAAGTTACATAAATATTACCGGAAACAGTTTAAAAACGAAAATAATTTTGTACACTGGCAAGTGATGTAGTTTAATAAAGCAACAAAGGACACTTTGATACAACTCATCTTGTACAATGGATTGACCATGGCTTCTTACATATCCCAATCAAAATTTTTCCTGCTCATATTCCACTCTTACAAACACACAGTGAGTGCCAACAACTGTCACTATGCTCGATACAGATATGAAGCATACAGTGTTCACTCGAAAAAGTGCTCTACAAGGATGCCCTCCACACGAATGTAGAGTAAAAGCTGTAAGGGAGTGGGGGGCAGGACAGTAATATCACAAAGAACAAATAATACTGTCCAAGTGACTAGTGTCATCCCTTTATGCGACATTCATAACTGTGCACATCTTCCTGTTCGGAATTCTAGCTTTTATGGACTACTGCCCATTATTGAACACATTAAAATGAATAAGATTATAAAAACTTCCCATTTGGTGACAGGAAGTGACCTGAACACCCAACAGCACAGTTCTAGCACATACGACAAAATTCAAACTATCTCCTTGTATAAAAAACTGGAAGGTTCAGCACCCTAATATCAAAGCCCTCCAATTGACATGAATCTGAATCAGTTCCACCCATGGCCCATTGTAAGAACCTGTCTCCAAAAGATCAACCATAATTTTGTAAATAAAGTCCACTTGGTGCACAATTTTTCTTAGTATGCTTCTCTACACATTTCGGGTGACTATGTGCCCATCATCAGGACTGTCTGGTATGAAGAGTGCACCCTCCATACCAGTCATCCACACAGAGTGACAAGTACCAAGTGTCACACAGGTACAGTTAAGTCTCCTGATGATGGGCACATAGTTGCCTGAAACATGTACAGAAAAGAAATAAACATACTAAGAAAAACTGTGCACCAAGTTGGCTTTAGTTACAAGATTATACATGGATGCACGGGCAATAAAACATAAAAATCAACCATAATCTCCCATCCCCTCCCCCATCTTCCACATATTTCAAGAGGCTTCTACACCAAACCACTCCCTGTCCATACTCATCACAGCTTCAATATTTCAGGACCCCAACAATATTAGGTAGTGTATATAACGATAAGTTCCACATAAGTCCACATTATGTAATATTTTGAACTGCCTACCTGCTGTATCCCTTTCTGGTTCCAGACAGGTCCCTGAACACTTTGTTCCCCATTCGCAATTTACATTTTTCTCTTGAAGTGAAAGATCATATTTCACACCCATACAATGCAACTGGTAAAACTATGTGCACACATGCATGTGAGGTAGCAAGACAGAGCTACATGGTTATGGAAAGTAAATGTGATGACAATATTTTAAATATATTTAAAATCTTTAAAACTCAACTCTGTATCATAAAATTATCCACAACTTCTTGGCCCATTTGGCTCACCCAAGATACAGCCTGAGATTCCAGACACAAAACACTGAATCACAGAACAGAACTTATCCTGTAGTAATATATATCTAACCCAATGCAACAAAGTATGTCTTGTAAAATTCTAACATTCACTGCTTGTTACTACCCACAAAAATCACAACATTTAAGCGTTCATCTCAAAAAGTGAGGTTTCGTTCACTGTCTTGGATAAAAAGATTGGTGTTTGTACACGAATGAAAAACGTTAAATGCATACATTTCTAATGCAAGTCCAGTATGTCACCACGTCATCTGATGAACTTCAAGAAGTTTAATGTTGTTATTATAGAGACTGTAAGCTTTATTAAATATGCCCAGAAAATTGTATCAATCGTGCAGTAACAAACTTGCTGCACTATCAAGAAAGAGCATTTGGATCACTGCAAATTAAGATTGCCAAGAGAATTTATTTTTAAAGCAGACAACTCAAATGACTTTCCCTGAACTTAAGCTATCAACAGATTTATTTACTATAGCAGCTTACATAGAGAATGATACATCAGGATCATCAATTATGACAATGGGAGGGGAGGAAACCTCTTCACTGCAATTCGGCCAACAACTCGTTCGTAGCAGTTGGTCAATAATCATTTATCTCTTGTCTCCACCTTCATGGCAGTGCAGAACATACTTCACAAACTCATATTACAACTGTGCCTTTCATTTCCGTGCCATACCTTACAATGGGGGGGGGATGCATGTATTTAATTAGAATGTAACTAAACTGTTGATCAGTGATTACAAAAAGCACCCGATGTTACTGGTGGGGAAAGGGAAGGAAACTGACTTGGACTCAGCTGGCCCATAACAGTATAATTAGCAATTTTTCAGTTCTCCTTCCTCAAACAACTCCTGCACTAGTGCTTATCCACTACCATTACTTGTTTCCTAGATACATTGGTGACAATGAATGGGGGTGGGATACAATGGTCTGACTTGTACTTATTATTGGTTCACAAAGCAACACTGTCACTTGTGATTGTTTTTCCCATCATATCACAATAAAATAAAACATAAACCCCCAATAAAACGAATGTAATATCACTCCTTCCTGCCTCATTCATACCCATATCACTACTACACCATCGTGATTTCAAAGAACAGTCTTTTCCTTTCTATGAATCAGGAAGTAAGCTATTTTGTTTCATGTAATGTTTACAGTAAATTTTTAAAAGCAAACCAAATTCTGTTGGAAAACTGATCACCTGGAAGAACAAGGAGAGGGAAGGGAAACCTTAAGCTGAATCTTACAGGGGCATCATAGCCATCATTCCCTGATGATGCAGACAGTGAGATCTCTGCAACAGAATTCCACCCCAAGTTGTTCAAGAGAGTTTTATTAACCCTTTGACGCCTAACGACCCCTATAGGGGTTGTACCGCACCGCTAACCTCTAAACGTTGCATTTTATACAATTATTCAACAAATATAGGTACTGAATGTTTTAAACATGACATACACTCTCCATTTTTTCTCTTAAAAATGCAGTTTGTTTCATAATTCTAACATATTTGGTTCCTGTATTATTCACATTATACACAGGTGTGCTAAAATTAAAAAAATAATTCCGGCGCCAAAAGGTTAATATCAATACTTACCGGCATGCCCAAAGTAGGAATGATGTTCTGAAAAATTTCTGAAATTTGGTTACTATGCTAAAAAGTTCACCCTGTATAACTGCATTAAGGAATTGGGTCAAGAACAGTAAGTAACTGGTTATATTATTATTATTATTATTATTACTACTACTACTACTACTACTATTACAAATCATTATCAGTGGAATGCCATGTCATGGATTTTGTCCCATGTAAAACTGTTGTTTCTGTCATGCCCGCATTTTCAGCTGAAATGACACCAGTAACAGGACAACCAAAAGCTTTCCAATGAAGTACTGGAATATACTCCTTTTTAAAGGACACACAAAGCATCCTCTTAATCCCAAAAGAATCACATTCTTTTCAAAATTAGTTTTTAAAGTAAAGTACACTTACCAGATGCAGCATTAACAGAGATAAAAATGAAACCCACTTATGTTCTAGGATTTTCTGGTTATTGCACCATTACAATAAAATACAAATTAACTATGTTTTGAAAAGGTCACTATGACCACTAGAAGTGTGTCAAATTCAGACAATCACTCTGACTCTAATGGGGACAATTAAGTACCACAAATATTGTCAATTTTCATCGCTTTGACAGGGATTGGAACCACGAGTCCATAATGAATAAGTTACACACAATTTTGAAAGACATGAAAGTCCCCCATCAGTCATTCTGTCCACACCATAAACTTCCTCCTCAAGAAAGTTCAATGCATATGAAAAATGCAGTTACAGTTACGGGTTTCTATGTGCTCTCGTCAGTGCTCCTACCTTTTGCAACTATCCAATTACCATACGTATGTACTTGGTATATGAATACAATCACACTAATTCAAACAGTGTCAAAATGAAATCTTAAAACCATAAAGCACAAAGAGTTATAATTAGTTACATTGCAAAATTAATGATAACCACTCTCTCTAAAAACAAGGCAGTCGAGAACAATACCTGGTACGAACGTATAATCGCCTGTACTGCAAGGTGGTCATCTATGATCTTCTCATCTATCTGGCCACCAAGAGCAGGAACCCCGGAGCCCCCAAGATATGGTGTTAGACTTGTTATAGGAACCTGATTACGGCCTGGAATGGCTAGGGAGGGAGGGGGTTGATATGCCTGACCAGGAGCAGCACCAGCTGCACTGTTGCGAAAGAATGAGTCCCATGACTGTAACAAATATGTAACAAAATATATTTATTTAAATATATAGTTAGCATCTCAAGAGGAAGTAACAGGAGGATGGAGAAAATTACATAATAAGAAGCTTAAAAATTTGTGATCTCTACCCACTACTGCTGCTGAAGCAACGTTGTTCCGGTGCATATCATGATGGCACATGTGGGAGACTGAGGTGTAACATCACGTTTGTAAAGAAGCACTAATGGAGGTAGGTAATCATGCTTTATTCCCTGGCTGCTTTACCTCTTGTACTCATTGAACTGGGGTGGCCAGGATGACATACTAGGAATAGCAACTTGCTATTGGCTGGAAGGTACAGGGGATCGAATCCTGATTGAGGCAGAGATTTTCTGTGCCTGTCTGGTCCATCCAAGGCCCATCTGGCCTTCTGTACAATAGCCACTGGGTCTTTCCTTGGAATAAAGAGTACAGAAAGCAGTGGTGACCACCCACCCCCTTCTAGCGCCGAGGTTGAAAATAGGCTCGAGCTATACCTCTGCTGTCTCTCTGTGCCTGCATAGGCATGTCATGGGGTAAAATTAATTTTTTTGTCACTGCAATAGGAGGCTGTGTGGGCCCCCAAGCCTTGATTGTTTGGAGAAGTTAAAAATCTCTTGTCCCTGTTGGGAATGGAACCATAACTATTCTGTTATCCAGCCTGTAGCCTGGTCACTACACTGACTAGGCCAGGAGTGCACAAAGTTTCCAAAAATATAGCACTCACCTTAAATTTCAAGGACGACATGAGACAAGGTCCACAATGACAACTCACAAATAGTATCACCATACAACATCCAGCAGCCACACTAACATTATGCCCGGGGTTTGTGCACCCCTGGACTTGGCTTTCCAAGCTTCCATAACCATGTTCGAATGACAAAATCGAAGGGAATGAAATTGGCAGAATATACTGGTTTTGCCAGTTTCAGTAGTATAAATTACAAACTGTTTTGTTTAAAAGAATGAAATATGACACTATTTGTTGTAAACTAAGCTTATTTTCAGACACACTTCTGTAACTAAAATTCTGGACATTATCCACTGTCTCAGGCTAAATAACTACTATGTGTCAACTGTACCTACACACTGATTCCACACTTATAAAGTCATGACACATACTAGCTGTTGAATGGATCTATAAAATCTATCTGCTAGTATTAAATGTATGCTACTGACGGGCACCTTCACAGCAACAATCTTTCATGAACTCAGGCAGTAAAGCATCCTATAATGGGCCGGGAGAAACTAGTCCATATATTTACATCTTATTTCTTGAAGATCCATTAACAAATCTGGAGACTCTGAAACAAATTACACATACTCTCTTTTGTCGCAAATGACTGACCAGTAGCATTAGGTACTCTAGTTGAAGGCATTATCACAGTTTTAAACAGTGCCAAATTTCACCAAAGAAGAGCAGAATAACCAGATCAACTTCCTAGACTTCACCATAAAAAAAGAACCATAAAGGCCTATTATTTGATATCTATAGAAAGCCCACCACAACTGATATCATAATTCCCAAAGACTCATGCCACCCCAACGAACAAAAAATATCGGCTATCAGGTACTACCGCAACAGGCTACTAACATACAGACTAACCCCTGAAAACAGAGAAAAAGAAACCGTTAAGCAGATCCTGGTAAACAACAAGTACAACCCACTACCTGGAATACTGTAACATAAGGGGAAAAAACAGAACCAGAATACACAAACCCAAAAGCGTAAGTGGGCGAAATTCACATACGTTGGAAAAGAAACCCGCTACATTACCGAATTATTCAGACACAAACTTAGCAGTTGTGTTTACCACAAAAAACACTATCGGTAAACGCCTCACCATGGAATACAAGACTCATTGTAAGTACGATAAAAGCGGAGTATACCAGTTGACCTGCCATGACTGCAAGATGATGTAAACAGGACAGACAGGTAGACCTTTCAAGACCAGATTCCAAGAACACATGAGGGACTTTAAATACAACAATAGAAGATCTACATTCACCGAACACCTCCTGGAAAATGGACATGCTATAGGAAAAATGGAAGAAATAATGAAGATCATCCACACTGCAAGGAAAAGAAGAATGCTAAACACATTAGAAAGTTTCCACATATATAAAGAGACCATGGCCAAAAACCAAATTAATGAAAAACTGACGGCAAAAAGAAATGAAATATTCGAGACCATAATACAACACGACCCCTAAGAAGGATAAGCAGCACCACGACTACAGAACACCCCCGTAAAAGTAGCTCAGTTGTGTAAAACCATCCACCCTGGCAGGACGGAGGGTACAGTACAAAAAGTGACAGAAGCCCAACCCGACCCACCGCCATTCCGAGGGACCTTTCCACATCCTTGTGTAAATTGTAAGTACAGTCCAAAAAATCCACATATACACATACATCAAATAAGTCACAGCCAACAAGGGTATAATAGCATTGATTCCTAATTACAGAAAAAGTAATACAAAATCTACACCAATACTCAAAAACCGAGGACTA
>Ga0209755_10004031_pt1 | contig 17753 bp, 11 predicted proteins | sample TergutCo191P1_FD_187301 | JGI IMG/M metagenome (GOLD analysis project Ga0209755, IMG submission 187301) | Cornitermes sp. P1 segment gut microbial communities from Petit-Saut dam, French Guiana - Co191P1 (SPAdes) (version 2) | ecosystem: Host-associated > Arthropoda: Insects > Digestive system...
CGTCGCCGGTGCTTTTCGGCAACAACCGTTTCATCGCCGGGTTGAGTCCGCAGGGGCTTACGGTGGTGGACGCGGTTTCCGGCAACGTGGTTGCGCGGGATCCTTCCGCCCCGGCCGCGTCGCTGCTGTCCTCCACCAACGACGCGCTGTATGTTTTGATTAACAGGGTTGGAAATTCGGAACTGCGGCGGCACACGATAGACCAGGCGGGAAACCTTGCCACGCTTGCCAGCTTTGCCGTCCCGCTTCCGGCCGGGCATCCCGGCGGAGGGCGTTTTACGACGATGTGCGCGACTGGCGACAGGGTGACACTTGGAACCTCCGGCGGTAGCCTGGTTCTTGTGGGGCCGGAAGGTGCGCACCGCGCGCTGGCCGCCGACACCCGCACGCGGATTACCGACGTGGCGGTTTCGGGGGAAACCATCGCATTTACCGCCGAAAACGGAACATGGGGGTTTGTTCCGCTTGACTACGCCGGGCTGCCCAACGGGGGGACGATTCAGATTGGGCGTGGCGGGGGGAATTACAACCGCGTTACCCCTTTCGTCCCGGAGGATGGTTCCGACGAGAGGTTCGTCTTTTGGCAGAACCGGAATATCCAGACACCTCCGACAATCCGTTCCGCAAACCCGGGGGCGATACATGCGCCGGGGCTGGAGGGGGTTTCCTTTCGGGCCCCGCTTCGTTCGGTGGCATCGCTGGGCGGGAAAACGATGTTCATGGATTCCATAGGGAACATTTCGGTCGTGTCCCCTTTTGACGGTGACGCTGGCCCGTTCAGTTTTTCCTCTGTTGGGCTTATGGACGCGGCTTTCGTTGACAACCACCGGCTTATTTTGGGGCGCAGCGCGGTCGCGGGCAACACACCGTTTCTGCTGCTGAATATCGTCACGGGCGAGACGGTTCCCCTGCCCCACCCCGCGCAGGCCGGGGTTATCCTGCAAAGGGGAAAGTCGGGCGATGTTTACGCGGTTACGGTTTCCCCACAGGCGGGAGGATCGGTAACGTCGATTTTGCAGGTTGACCCGGCAAACATGGCCGGGTCGCGGGAGCTTGTTTATTTTCAGGGGGAGCATACCCAGTTTTCGTTTGCCCAAACGCCGGGGGGAATCGCCACGACCGTGGGCGGCGAGGTTGGGACCATTCACCCCGTTGCCGGCACGGCAACCGCGACGACCACGGGTAGGACCATAAGAAGGGCCGCTGCCCGCACGGCGACGGCATCGGCAAATACCGTTCAAAGGTTGGACAGAACCCCGGGGTTTCCTTACAGGCTTATCGAGGGGGGGGAGCATATCATAAGTTTGGACAGGGACGGGAACTTGGCTTGGCATGACGGCCAGAGTGGTAGGTTGCTTGCCATCTTCAGGCTTCAGGCCGACGGGTGGACGCTACAGACGCAACGTGGGGTTATCGGGGGACAGGGGAGACTGCAATGACGGAGGCCGTCAAGTCCGCGATCTCGATTGAAACCTGATTACCCCCCGTACGATGCAGCCAAATCAAAGCCTGACGCGAACGCCCTTCCCTTTCACAAAGCTCTTTATCTCGCCCACCGTGGTCTTCCCAAAGTGCAGCAGCGACGCGACAAGCGCCGCGTCCGCCCCGGGGGCCTGTTCCGGCGGCAGCGAGGGATCCATCTCCGACGAGGCGGTACTTAACAGCACCCCGGCGATCTGCTCCAGGGTTCCGGCACCTCCGGAGGCGATAACCGGAACGGTCACTGCGTTAAGCACCCGGCGGGTAAGCTCAAGATCGTAGCCGGCGCCGGTGCCGTCCGCGTCAATCGAGTTGAGAAGAACCTCCCCCACGCCAAGCTCCACGGCCCGCACCGCCCACTCTATCGCGTCAAGGCCCGTGTCCTTCCTGCCTCCGTGGGAAAAAGCGTTCCACCGGGGGCCGTCGCCGGTGCTCACGCGCCCCGCGTCTATCGACAACACCACGCACTGGCTGCCGTAGGCTTCGGCAAGCTCCCGCAACAGATCCGGTCGCAACAGGGCCGAGGTGCAGACCGAAACCTTGTCCGCACCGGCGTTCATCGCCAGACGCATGTCGTCCACCGTGCGAATACCACCGCCGACGCACAGGGGAATGAAAACCTCGTCCGCCACCTTGCGAACCACGTCAAGCAGCGTGGCCCGGCTTTTGTGCGACGCGCCTATGTCAAGAAAGGTAAGCTCGTCCGCGCCGTCGTCGTTGTAGCGCTTGGCCAGTTCCACCGGATCCCCGGCATCCTTTATGCCCTGGAATTTGACACCCTTCACCACCCTGCCGTCGTCAACGTCAAGACAGGGAATAATACGTTTCGCCTGCATTCCTATCAACCTCCGATCCAATTTTTTAAAAGGGCAAGCCCGGCCGGCCCCGACTTTTCCGGGTGAAACTGCACCGCCGCCAGCGCGCCGCGCTCGATCGCGCAGCAGTAGCGCAGGTAATATTCCGTTTCGGCCGCACACACCGAGCCGTCCGAGGGATCGGCGTAGTACGAATGGATATAATAGAAGAAGCCCCCGGACCGCAGATCCCCCCGGAACAGGGAACCGCCCGGCCCCGGCGCCGCAAAGTTCCAGCCAATCTGCGGAACCTTCCTCCCGGGGAACCTGCGCACCGTCCCGGGGATCAGCGAAAGCCCGGGCACCGCCCGGCCGTTTACTGGCGGAGCCTCCTGTGACGACTCGAACAGAAGTTGCAGGCCGATACAGATCCCCAGAAAGGGCCTGTCCGCCCGCACCCACTCGGCGATTGCCCCGGCATACCCGGACCTTTCCAGCGAGGCCATTGCCGTCGCGAAATGCCCGTCCCCCGGAAAAATCACCCTGTCGAAGGGCGAGGAGGAAAGGGAAAGCTCCTCCGGCCCGGCGACGAAACGCGCGGGGACGGAAAGCCGGCGAAGGGCGTTCATCACCGATCCCAGGTTGCCGGCCCCGTGGTCTATAACCCCGACCAGTTTACGTTCCACCCGGGCTACACCAAAACCCCGTCCGGAATTCCGGAAGCGTCAAGGGTGCCTTTCGTGGATGGAACGGAGTCGCGGGCGCGTTCGTCGATCTCGCAGGCGGCGCGAAGGGAACGGGCCGCCGCCTTGAACATGGCCTCGATCTTGTGGTGGTCGCTTCTGCCCCTGACAATCTCAAGGTGCAGGGTACAGGTCGCCGCCCCCGCGAACCCCTGCCAGAAATCCTCGACCGTGTCGGTCTGGAAACAGCCGGGGCTGCCGATAAGGGGCTGCCCGGAAAGCCGGCCGTCGAAAAACAGGAAAGCCCGGCCGGACAGATCCACCGCCGCGCTTGCGAGCGTCTCGTCCATGGGAAACAGGCAGCTTCCACTGCGGCGTATCCCCCTCTTTTCGCCGAGCGCCCTGGCGAAACATGAACCCAGAACGATTCCCGTGTCCTCCACAAGATGGTGTTGGTCCACCTCCAGATCGCCGGTCGCGGAAACCTCCAAATCGAAAAGCCCATGGCGGGCGAAAGTGTTCAGCATGTGGGCCATGAACCCGATCGGGTAGTCAAGCCTAACCCTGCCGGTTCCGTCCAGACCCAGCTTTATTTTTATCGAGGTTTCCCTGGTCGTCCGTTCGACCTCGACCGTTCTGTCTTCCTTCATGGCACCGCCTTCCGCAAGTCGTATTCCACGATGTCAAGTGCGCCGGATTTTTTCAGTTTCGGGATGATTGCGGGAACCTCGTGCCTTTTCACGGCGATTTTGACGGCGTAACCGGTGTCGCCGAAAAGCGGGGCCACGGTCGGGCTTCGCATGGCGGGAAGTTCCCTAATGATATTCTCGAAGCGATCCTTGGGGATGTTCATCTCCAGCATCACCCGCTCGCGGCCGTCCAGAACCGCGCGGAAAAGCATGACCAGTTCCTCTATACGGTCGCGCTTTTCCCGATTCGCCAGTGCCGCCGGCGAGGCGACAAAGCGCGTGGACGATTCTAGTATCGTGTCGATGATTCTAAGGCCGTTGTCCCGCAGCGTCTGCCCGGATGAGGTATTGTCGATAATCATGTCGGCATCGTCCGGGGGGAAAACCTCGGTGGCCCCATAAGTCCGCAGAACGCGGTACTTGTAGCCCCGGGCATCGAGCCACGCCTTCGCGAGATTCACGTATTCCGTGGCCACGACTATGGTTCTGGAGCGAAGGGCCTGCTCGTCCAACGCGGCCGGAACCGCGGCGACGATCCTTACCCTGTCCAGGCCGAGGTCCAGAAGATCCTCGACCTTCGCGTCGTTTTCCCTTATCCAGTCTATGCCGGTAAAGCCCGCGTCGTGGCTGCCTAGCTCCAGAAGCTCGCCGACGCTCTGCGGCTTCATGATTTTCGCGTCCAGCCAGTCGGTGTTCATCATGGGCCTGTAGGTGCGGTCGGCAAGGGCGACGGGGAAACCCGCCTCGGCCAGCAGCCGGGACACGCCGTCGAAGATTCTCCCCTTGGGGATAAGTAGCCGCAGTTTGTCTTCCATAGGTTTAGTTTACCGTAAAGGGCGACCGGCCGGCAACCGCGTAACGGGGTTACCATTGCAACAGTGTTTCACTTCACCGTATTTCCCCACATTTCGCGAAGCTTTAAGGCGATGCCGATATTTTCCAACAGCTCCGCAAGGAGTTCCGCAAACGAGTCCAGGTTTTCCTCGATAAAGGCCGTGTCCCCGGTCCTGCCTGCGGCCTCAAGCCGGGCGGCCCCATCTGAAATTTCCTGGGCACCAAGACTTGCGGACGCGCTTTTGAGGGCATGGAGCTGGGCGACGAACGCCGACAAGGTTTCCGCACTCGGCACAGCGTGCAGCGATGGTAGCCTGTCTTTCGCATCCCTACGAAACGCGGACAACGCCTGTCGGTAACCCGCCAAGGTACCACCAGTCTTGGCAATGCCATTAGCGATGTGAATTCCCGGAATGAGCAAATCGTCGGGAACGGCGGGAAGCAACATGTCGAAGGGCAAGGGTGGCGCAACATCGTTCTCCAAAGCGTGCTCCTTGATCCTTTCCCTTTTAGCCACCGGAATCCACCGTTCAAGAATCTTGTCAAGATTGGAAACATCAATGGGCTTGGCGAGGAAGTCGTTGAAACCATTTCCCAGAAACTGTTCCTTCATCCCCAGCACGGCGTTGGCGGTCAGCGCGACGATGGTAACGGCGTTGCGAATAACCCCCGCATTCTCCTGCTCCTTTTCCCAGTTCCTAATGATTGCCGTCGCCTCAATGCCGTCCATTTCCGGCATCATGTGGTCCATGAACACTATGTCGTAATCGTTCTGTTTTACCAGTTCAACGGCCTCCGATCCGCTAGGGCAGGTATCCACCGTAACCTTGTAGGGAACAAGAATGCCCTCGACCACCATTAGGTTTATCGAGATATCGTCCACCACCAACACCCGCGCACCCGGGTATGTGTATTGGATCATGTCGGAATTTTCATAATATTTCCGCCGTTCCGTCCGCCCGTTCAGGACGTTGGCTATGGACACCGACTGCACGGGAATGGAAACGAGGCGAGTGTTGGGAATGCGCTCTTCGACGCCCCATTCCAGCATAAGGGCCACGAATGGCTTCCTGCCACCAGGGAAAGCCGCGTCGGGCAGGGACATCGTCGTCTCGATTTTTTTGTAGAGACCGTAGCCGGTGAATACGAAGAACCATTCCTCCCGAAACAACGCCTCGAGAAAAGTGGTTTCATCCTGCACCAGAACATACGGAACGTCCATGTTCTCCAGAGACCAGCATACCGACCGTGCATAGGCGGCGCGACGTTCGTACAACAGCACCTTTTTTTTCCAGGGCTCCTCAACAGCCGCAAAAGGCTCGGGCGAATCGATCCCCTGGGGGAGCCGCACCGTGAAAGAACTTCCCTTGCCGTATTCGCTTTCCACTTCGATATCGCCGTCCATCGCCACGCACAGGCTTTTGGCTATGGCAAGGCCCAGCCCCGTGCCTTCCTTGGTGCGGTTCCTTTTTGTGTCTATCCGCACAAATTCCCCGAAAAGTTTTTCCCGGTTTTCCCGCTTGATTCCCTGGCCAGTGTCGGATATGACGATCCTAAGCCAGATCTGGTCGTCCGTCCGTTTTTCCCGCGCAATAGAAAGCCCGATGTGCCCCTTGTCCGTGTACTTAACCGCATTGGACAGGAGGTTAAGGAGTATCTGTCGTAACCGCACCTCGTCGCCGATGAGGCTGTTGGGAATGTTGCTGTCGATGTTGGTAAAAAAACGGATTGGCTTTTCGACAAGCCGCATTCTGATAATGCTAACGACATTGTTGACAAGGGATGTAAGAAGGTATTTCGCCGGGACTATTTCGAGCCTGCCGGCCTCGATCTTGGAGAAATCCAGCAGATCGTTGATGATGGATAGAAGGTTTGCCCCCGCCTGTTTTATGTCCTGCGCGTAGCCCCTTGAATCGCCGGACAGTTCCTTGCGAAGCAGAAGCTCCGCCATGCCGATGATGGCGTTCATGGGGGTACGAATCTCATGGCTAATGGTGGAAAGGAATGCGCTTTTGGCTCGGCTGGCGGAAAGGGCCTGCTCAAGCGCGTCCTTCAACATGGTTACGTCTTTGGCATAGGTTATGACAACAATGTTGTCGTTGTATTCCAGGCGCACGCCGTCCACCGCCACGAAGACAACATTACCGTTTGCGTCCCGAGTCATGAACTCAAATTTGTCGCGTCCTTCAGCAAAGATTTTTTCCAAATGATTGTTCCAATACTCCACCGACGAAACACCGTCAGGCTGAAAATCGGGCGAAGTGCGATGAAAGTCCTTTTTGTATTCCTCCTTGCTGGAATACCCGAAAAAATCAAGGAGATTTTTATTGCAGTCAGTGGCGTTGTAGCCTGTATCCCAGTATTCTATAAAAAGGGGCGCCGCATTGAACACAAGCTGGACGCGCTCGGCCATTTCCTGCTCGTGCAGTTTCATTCCCAGTTCACGTTCCCTTTCCATGGCCACTTTAATCGCCCTGGCCATTTTTTGAGTACCGGACAACAACTGGCCAAGCTCGTCATCTGAATGATTGACGAACTCCACTGTTTGCATGTTGCCTTCCGACAATTGTGTTACCGTATGCATGGCCCGTTTTACAGGCAGTACGATTAGTTTATTATTAACAAATTGGCTTAGCAAAAACACAATCACGATAATCAACCCAGAAGAGAACAACGACATCTGGACCGCCCGCCTTTCGATATTTCGCACGGCGGTAAGGTTTTGCCCCGAAAACACAAGACCCAGCACTTCCCCTTCCGCGTCCAGGAACGGTTTATAGAAAGCAAGGAACAACTCGCCGGGACGCGGGGCAATTTCCGTTTCCATGTAGAAGATTTCTCGTTCGCCCAGAACCACGTCCGCGATATGCGGCGCAATGGGAACGCCATACAGCCTTTCGCCAGTCCGGTAAGAAACGATTGTGGTCATAATGGAAACATCATAGGCGAAAACCGTAATTTCCGTGTTTGTTACGTATTGAAGAAAATCCACGAAATCCGGCTGTCCCATGTCATAGCCGACAAACACCGTACCGATTACCTCATCGTCGACGATAATGGGCACCGTCGAAACGATGCCTAAAGCGGACTCGCCTTTGGGTTCGATATCCGATGTATACAGGCGGTTAAGGGCGCGGGAAACACCGCGCCGGTTTGCAATATTGTCGCCAGTTTCTGCGCCGTGCTTTCTGGCCAGGACGTTACCCTGGGAATCGGTTACCGCAACAAAACATGGATCCGTAAAAATGATAACGTCTTGGAAAAGGAAGTTCAGCGTGTCCGAAAGGTACCTGCTGTCGCCGGCTTGAAGGGCGGTTATCACATCACTGTTTTGGGCAACTAGCGCGGACGCGCCCAGCGTGCGTCTCTGCATTAGGTGCAAAACCGCCTCAATAGTGTTCATGGACGTTTGCATTTCCCTTCCGGCCGACTCGTTGATTATACGGGTCATACTCATCAACGTAGGAATCAATACAATCGAAGCGGTCAAAATGATACTAGCAAGCGAAATTAACAATAGCTTGGTGCTAATTTTTCGCATTTATGGGTATCCTTCGTTTTTCATTGCGCCTGCCACAGGTTTGCTGTCTATGTATTGGTACAAAACCGAAACTTGGGGGCTATTTTAAGTAAATCATATGCCGTCTTAGGCTGTCAAGACACCGAATTCGCCTCGATGCAGAACTTTTTGTAGTACACGCCCCAAAATTCCGTGGGTGTCCCCTCGAAATCCTTAATCAGGGTGGGGCCCGCCCCGGGATGCAAGTCCCAGGCAGTTACGTTAAAGTCCCGGTCGCGGATGTAATCCAGCAATTCCGGTACCCATTCGGCATGGGGGCTACGCTGGGGGCCTTCCGGGTTGCCCGTAATGTCGCCGTAATGGCCACATTCGCCTATGATGACAGGGAATTTGGCGGCCAGGGATGGCGGGATATACTCGTCATATGGGGCGGGCTTCCAGGGATAGATGTGGCAGTCATAGACAATTCCGTTTCCGCCCCGGTCCGACAGCGGATGCCCCTCGCAACCGCGCATGTCGTAGGCCCAGTCTATCCCACCGACAATCACCATGTTTTTTGCCCCAGTGTTTCTGACCGTGTCGATCAGGGCCTGCATACCGGCCATCTCAAACTTTTCCTCTTTGTTGTATCCACCGGATCTCCATTCCTCCCAGGTTTCGGGGTAAGGTTCGTTGTAGAGCCCGAAAAGCACCAGGGGATGGTTTGCGTATCTGCGCGCGGCATTGTCCCAAAAAGTGACACTGTTGTTGTCCGGCATACATTGCTGGTTTATGTATCTTCCCCATTTGCCCTTGTTCGACCAGTGCAGGTCAAACCATATGTATTTTCCCCGCCCGGCCGCTATTTCTATAACCTCGTCCACAAGGAGCCGATAATTGCTTCCATCCGGATCTTTTTTTTGATCATAGGCAAACCCGTACCAGCGATCCTGGGACACGCAAAGCCGGACAATGTTCGCCTTCCATACGTCAAAGGCCATAACCACGCGCTCTTTGATCCGCTCGCCAGTCGCGTCCCACTCAAGGCCCGCGCAGTTTACGCCTACCAACCTTATCCTCTTGCCGTTACCGTCAAGAAGCAGGTTGCCTTGGGTTTTGAGCGTCTTGTCCCGCAGATCGCCAGGGTTTATATTGGCCATGGTTGTCCCCCTTATGCAAAGAATTGTGCATGTTCTATGGGGACATGTCAAGAATGGTGAAGGTAGATCAGACTGAACGGCTTTAACCTCTGGCTTGTAACGACCACGCTATTTCATCGCATTAACTGAATCCCGTTGAAGCTTACCCTGACGGTTCCCCTTCCCCCGGAATAAAATCTGCCAGTTGAAAAATTTCTGCTGCCACTGGTTGCCTCAACCCAAATATAGCTGGACGGCCTAAAAAGAAACACCGCGGATTGGTCACGATGGAGCCGCACTGTATGAGAAGGATTTCCAGGACGAGGATTACCGAAACGACTAGGATACGAAATAAATATTTCAACCGCTATGACATCATCCTCATAACGAGGGGAATCGTTGGATACAATTATTGTCATTTCTCGAGGTCCACAACCAGTCAACACAAGCGCAAGCCCCAATACCAGTGCCAGGCCGAATGTGAATCTTATCGTTGCTTTAGAAAGCCTCTTTTCCATTTCCCCTCTTATCATCTTTGACTCCCAATGGCTTTCAAGGATAGCCCCTGGCTTCGCCGAGGATCTATGACTAAGAAGTTTAGTTGACAGAGAAAGTACGCACGGCACGAACACGCCTTAGTACACCCTGAGAGCCACCAGACATGGTACCAGTACCAAAATTCTTGAACCAATAACTATTAGAACCACCGACAAAACCAATCCGTGGCCCCCAATAGTTAGCGTCTGTAAAGCCCCCTAATCCCGCGCTGTGCAGGTTTTCATACATCAGCGATAAGTCCAGGGTTTCCGGAAGTCGCCAGTCGTCAAAACCGCCACCGTCGTGATTTGAGGCATTTCTAACTGCGTCATTCCAATTGCTTGATCCAAGGAATCCGCTGACTTCCCTAAAGCTTCCGCCCTCCGCGAAAAAGATAGTGCCGCCACCAGGACCAGTATCCCCGATTTGAAGCACGGCCTCGGCGACGGAGGCAAGCGTTCCGGTAACGTTGCCGACTTCCCTAAGTATTGCCGTGTTGTCATGAATGGTAAACGTCTCCTGCTCCCCTTCCCTGACGACGAACACCCCAGCGCTGCGAAGGTTGAAAGGGTTTAACCTGGGCCTGAATCGAATGAACGCGCTTCCAGGCTGGGCGTTTATTGTTACACTTCTTCCGGGGCCGATTATGGGATCCGAGCCGCTGGTAAAGTCAAAATTGCCCCACTGGACATGGGTTATCTCGAACTGGGAATTGTTTACAATCGTCAACGTCGTTCCGGTCGCGCCACCGCCAGCATCGGTAAAAGACCGCACGGCGCGAACGCGCAGGGGTGTATTCGTGCTAACAAAAACACCATTAACATGATTGGCACTAGTACCAACACTATGCACGGTACCCATACTGAAATCCATAAAATGGCTAGTGTTACCGCCTGGAGTAACCCGCCCCCCCCAATACATTGCATCCGAAAATCCGCCAGCACCTCTTCGATGCAGGTTGTCATACATCAACGACAACTCCCCGCTATTCGGAAGACGCCAATCGCTAAAACCGCCGCCCCTGTGATTTCCAGCGGTTGTATTCGCGTTAATCCAATTGTGCAATCCCAGCTCCCCGCTGACTTCCATTTTCTCCCCGCCCTGCGCGAAAAAGATAGTGCCACCGCCAGGACCAGTGTCCCCGATTGGGGCTTGAACACCACCGGAACCGCCGTTATCGTCACTCGACATATCACATGCCACAAAAAGCATCGCTAAACAAATGGCTGCCGTAAAAAATTTTCTCATCTTCCCGCTCTCCTTATCTGACAATGAGTGGCTGTGCCTCGATAAAATTTACCGAGCTTCCGTTAAATTCGAATATGTACAGGTACCCGTTTTCCGCGTAAAACGCGGGGACGGGCGTTTCGGCGACAGACACTCGGACGTTTAAGCCCTCGAATCGGCGCACCCCGCCGGGAAGAATGGCATCCAGCCTGTAGATGCCAGTTCCGCCGGGAGGCACGGGAATAAGCCCGTTGCCGTCCTGCTGTAAACTCCCCATAAAATGCCTAAGCTCAAAGGGCAGGCTATGGAAGTTTCGAATGCCAATAAAGGAAGACCTGAATTCCGGGTTCGGTGGCTGCGGTATTTGCACCGTAACCAGGCTGTTTTCCTCTATCACGCGATTGGGCTGTATGCCCATATCCTCGGCATGCGCGAAAATTTGGCCTATGGACGGATCGGCTCCGTCCGTTATAGGCTGCATAAATACGATGGCAAAAGTAGTGCCCAGCGCGTGATCGCTAACCCGCACGTCAACGGTTCTACCCTGGCCGGAGTCAAGCTCCGTTACCTTAAGGCCGCTAAATGAGTTTAGGCGGACGCTTACCCTGTAGCTTGATGTATTGTAAAAATGGACTCTTCCAGTTCTTAGCCGATCGCCAGCATAGCGGAAGATGGCAACCGTCCGAGTGGCGTTGCGTATGCTGTAGCCTGGCCTGGACACCGTTACGGTAAGGTTCCCGCCTTGTGTAACATTGTTCAGTTGCAGGGTGTGGACCGGCGACGTGCCGGCAATGGTTCCCAGCGTTACCCCTGCCGCCGCTTCGCCACCAAGCGTAATATCGTTGGCGCCAAGCCCGCTAATCGCCCGGTCGAATGTCAGGGTCAACTGCGTGGTGGTCTGCGCGGGGCCACCGTTCGCGCTAACGCTGACAAACGCGACACTGATGCCGCCATCATTAAGGGAATCGCATCCCGCAAGGAAGGACGTAAACCCGACGACTAACAAGGCCGCCAAGCGGGCCATCGTGGGCAAAACGCGCGACCTGGAAAACCAAAGGTGAAAAGGAAAACCAGCGATCCTGCGTTGGGTCTGTTTTTCATGCATATATTCCTCTCCAAGAGACGGGCCACCCGCATGGAGCGGACGGCCCGCGAAGGTCAATTGCGTCACCCGCCGCAGAAGCAGTTTGCGGCGAATTGAAAAACTACGGAGCCTGGATTACGTCGCTCGTATCTATCGGTCCTGTTCGGGTTATCACGGCCTCGAAACTGTTGGGATCAGTAAGAGGCTGATTGGCAAGGTGCCTGAAGGTAACCAGGTAGTAATACCCAGCCTCGACGACAGGGAAAGCGGTCTCCCCCGCGAACCTAACCGGGACTGCTACATTCCCGCCTTGCAGGAAGAGATTCAGATTTTGCCCTGCCGTCCCAGCCGTTTCCATGCTAAAGCTTCTCCAGTCACCAGGAATGATACCCGTCCCAAGCACCGTTACAGGCGCATCAATGGCTTGATGTGGCGAAGTGGCAGTCCTAAAAGTAACCGCCAAGTCAAAGTTGTTCTGAACCCTGATGACCGCCGCAGGAGCCCTCACGGGGAACGTAATCGGACTCGCCGCGGTCCAAGGGAAATGCACATTGTGCGTAAGTCCAACACCTGGCTGGCTGGGAATTGCTTGCTGAGCCGAAAAAGGCTCCGTCGGCGCGAACTCGACAATGCTCATTGTCTGGGTGCTAAACCCTATCCAAACTGGATACAGCAGGATCTGCTCCGCATTAGAGGTATTAATGACCCGGTTCTGTTCTCCACGGGTTAAAAAGGCGACCACCCGCCCAGTAGGGGAATTCTCCCTTAGCTGGAGGGCGAACTGGTTGCTCATGTTGTGGACTATGTACTGGAAATCCCCGTCGGTTGTGGAAACAATGCTCACTGTTGTCTCGGTCCCTTGCCTAAAGGTAGCCATAACCGAATGGTCAACGCGCGACTGTATTCCATCGGCCTCAAACACGGTTAACCTAACCGCACGCAGAACTACCCATCCGCCAACATTGTAATTAGTTTCACCCGACAAATTGATGCGGGTACTGGGCACACCAGCCCTTAAGCCCGCGACAATATTGCCTTCGGTAAGAGCCTCGCCCCTAAACAAAAGCATGTCGAAGTTGGTGTTGTTCGCGACGATAGTCGAACCGGTATTGTTGTTGTTATGGGTGGGCTGAAAAAATTGCGCAAACCGCCCAAAGCCGTAATCGTTGCCGTTGCCGTTACCATTGTCATTGTAGTTACCAGGCTGATTACACCCCGAAAGGGCAAAAATAAATCCAAAAGCCAATAAAACCACCGAAAACTTCTTCAATCTACTCATTCCTCTCTCCTTCTTCAAGAAATATCTTTCACAGGAATACACCTGCATTGGCCAGGTAAAATGTCACCCGATTTCAATTCGGAAACATATTCATTACGAACGGAGTTTTCTGCCACGCAAGCCAGATACGCCCATTCAAGTAGCTGCTTTTGGTTCTCCCGAGTCAGCAAACGGGAAACCATGACGGCTTTTATCTCGTTAGGCGGCTTGGCATCTTCTTTAAAATTACGTATCATTGATGCGATTGTACCAAAAACAGGTAAAATAGTCAAGCGATTTTTCGAACATTCGCCTTTTTGTTCTTGTCGAAAGGGCTAAACAAGAACCGCCTCTGCGAAGCTGTTGATTGTAATTTTTCCATACCACTGATACTCTGATAGTAATGGTTGATATTTTGCCGTCTTTTTTCGCTATGGAAGGTTAAATGAACGCACTCGACCGAATCCGACTGCTCCGTAAGACTTTGGGTCTAAAACAGGGGGATTTTGCCTGTCGAATCGGTCTGACACAAAATACCATGTCCATGATCGAGCTTGGAAAAGCCACCCTTACCGACAAGAACATAAAGCTGATATGCGCGACCTTTGCCGTTGACGAGGAATGGCTGCGGAACGGAAAAGGGGAAATGTTCGGCCCCACTTCCCCATACGAAAAAGAACTGTTGGAGGTTTTCGGCAAGCTAACCGCCGGGACGCAGGAATTTATACTGGAAATGGCGCAGAGCCTGTTAAGAAGACAGGCAAAATGGCCATGACACTGCAAACCGGCACGGACGACGCCGGAAGAAGGCTTGACAGAATACTACGCAAGACCCTGCCGAACCATCCGCTGTCGCTTATACACCGCCTGTTGCGACAGGGGAAAATCAAGGTTGACGATAAGCCCGCTAGGCCCGAAACCAGGGTTCAGCCGGGTTCCGTAATACAAATAGCAACACAGGGGGAACCGGAAAAGCAGGAGCGCCATTCCAAAAAAAACGGCGCCATTCATGCGCCGCTGCCAGAGGTGCTGGCCAAGGGATCCGGGATAATCGTTTTTAACAAACCTGCGGGGCTTGCAAGCCACGGGCCCAAGAGTTTGGACACGCTTGTAAAAGCCCATTGGCTACCCCCGGCGCCGTCGCTTTCGTTCAGGCCGGGCCCCCTGCATCGCCTTGACAGGCCTACAAGCGGGGCCATTGCTTTTTCGGAAAACCTGGAGGGGGCAAAACTGTTTTCGGAACTGCTGCGGGAACGGAGAATAACAAAAACCTATCTGGCTATTGTCGAAGGCCGGGTACTTGCGACCCCATCCGGGGAACTATCGTGGCGGGATGCACTGCTGCGCGACAGGGACGAAAAAAAAACCTTTGTGGAAACAACCAAAGGCGCGCCGGCGAAATCCGCCGAAACCCTGGTAAGGGTGCTTGCTTCCAATAATTGCCATACCTTAATAGAAGCAAAAATCGCCACCGGCAGAACCCACCAGATACGGGCACAGGCAACGGCCCATGGGCATCCGCTGGCAGGGGACGTGAAATATGGCGGGGGGGCAATCGAGGGCGGTGTTTTCTTTCTTCATGCGTGGAAAATCGGGTTTGACCAGGACATTGACGGCTTACCAAGAGTCATAAGCGCCCCCCTCCCAAAACCGTTTCTGGCAAAAATAATCAGCGCCTTTGGCCGTCAAATCCTGCAAAACATTTCATGGTAATACTGCCCGCCAAAAACGCCGATACTGTTTGTATGAGGTGTACATTTAGGTTTGGATTTTTTATAACGGCTTTGTCGCTTATCGCGTTTACGGCGTGCAGGAGTACGCCGCCAAATATGTGGGAGATGCTTGCACAAGGCGACGAACGGGCGATGGAGTTCTTCCTAGGGGAATTCGAGGGCAACGTAACGGATGAGCGAGGGCGCACTCCCCTGCACTACGCGGCGGAACAGGATCACCTTACCTTTTCCCTGTTCTTCACCGCGCTCTTTACCGCAATGGGGGCGGATCTTGACTGGAAAGACGATTCCGGCCAGACACCGCTTGGAATTGCGGCGGGAAGGGGCAATATCAATGCAGCAAGGGTTATCGCCGCCGCGGGGGCCAACATACACGCGCCCAGGGCAGCCGGCGAAAGCCCCGCAATGACGGCACTAAGGCCAGGAAACGACGAGCTTCTTGAGGCAATCTTAACGTCTGCCTCCCTTAACTCGATCGACAATGACGGCAATACGATACTGCATCTTGCAAGCAACCAGGGGAATATCAGGGCGGTGGGGACGATCCTTGCATTCCTGGATTCCACGGATGGAACTAACAGGGTGCTGGTGGCCGCGGGGAACAGGAATAGCCCGCTTGACAGGAGGAATTACGCCGGGCGCACCCCCCTGGACATTGCCCTTTCCCGCGCCGATTCGCGAAACCACATGGAAGCCGCGGAACAGCTTATTCTGGCGGGATCGACCTCCCATGGGCCTGTTTACCATTATTTTGCCCCTGCTGTAAGAAACGCAAATTACGATCTCCGAAGGGCGAACGGGCTTGCCCCCCTGCATTTTGCCGCATCGGCAGGGCACACAGGGCTTATCGAATTTCTTATAGTGAGAGGCGCAAACGTCAACATCCAGAACCCGTCGGGCGCAACGCCCCTGCATGAGGCGGCCAGATCGGGAAACACGGACGCGATATCGCTTCTTTTAAGGAACGGGGCCGACATTAACGCACTGGACGCAAACGGAAACACGGCGCTGCACATCGCGGTACCTCCCGCAAGCCATGCGGCGGTAATAAGGCTGCTTCTTAACAGCGGGATAAACGCAAACCAACGAGACGTGCACGGCGATTCTCCCCTGCACGTTCTTGTAACCCTGAACCGCCCCCCCGACATTGTCAGCATCCTGCTTGCCGGCAACGCGGACGTATCGGTTCGTAACATCAGGGGGCAAACGCCACTGCACATTGCGGTGCAGGAAAGCCGCCTTCGGCTGATTCCCCTGCTCCTAAACGCGGGATCGGATATTTTTGCGGCGGACAATTCCGGGGTTACCCCCTTTAGCATTGCACTGCAGCACAGGGGCCAGATTCTAAACGCGCTTATTACCCCTGAAACGGTACAGCAAACCGACAGCGCCGGCAACACCGTGCTGCATATCGCAATGCAAATCGGGATTGACACGCCCACAATCGGGAATATTCTTGACCAGGGCGCCAACGTCAACACGCGCAACCGCGACGGGGATACCCCCCTGCACATTGCGACCAGAATGAACCGCAGGGAAGCGGGCGAGTACATCCTTTCCAGGGGGGCGGATATTTTTTCCGCTAATTCCGCGGGGGACAGTCCTCTAAGGATTTCCCTAAGCCATCGTTCCGGGGTTCTGGAATGGATGTTCAATCCCAGAACCGTGGCGGCCCGCGACGGGATGGGAAATTCCATGCTGCACTATGTCGCCTTGTGGAGGATGGACAGGCATATCCCGTTCATAATACGGCAGGGTATCTCCACCGAAACCGCAAACGCCACGGGCGAAACACCGCTGTTTTGGGCGGTTCACCATGACGGCGCGTCCACGGCAAGGGCCTTGCTTGCGGCAGGGGCAAACCTTCATGCCCGCGACAGCCTGGGCAATTCGGCGCTCCATTCCGCGGTTCGCTGGAACGCGGTAAACGCCACAAACACCCTTATTGACGCGGGTATCAACGTGAACGCCCATTCCCTAAACGGGACCACCCCCCTGCACGACTCGGTGCGCCTTGGCAACACCGTTATTGCCACAATTCTTATCAACCGAGGCGCAAACCTTGAGGTCCGCGACTCGGGCGGAAACACGCCTTTCATGGAAGCGGTGCGCGCCGGCCACAGCGAGGCGGCCAACCTGCTTGCCATGAGGGGTGCCAATCCCATGACAAGGAATGCGGGCGGGGACACCCCCCTGCACTTTGCCGTGCTTTCCATGGATTCTGGCATGATCAATACCCTTTTGGGCATGGGGGTTTCCATACATGCGCGCAACACGCGGAACAGGACCCCTTTCCAAATAGCGATAACCGATTCGCCGCAGGTCATCTCCATCCTGCTCGACGGAAACCGGATAAACAGCACCGACGACTTCGGCAATTCCCCGCTGCATGTGGCGATACAGGAGGGGGTCTCGGCCACGACCCTGCAGCTCATCGTCGAGAAAGGTTCCAGGCTTGACGCGGTTGACTTCCACGGGCGCATACCCCTGCGCCTTGCGGCCGATATGGGTACATGGGATCTTGCCAGGGTCCTGGCGAACGCCGGATCCGACCCGTTCATGGCGGCAGTTGACGAAATAACTCCCAGCGAGATAGCTATTGCCAGCGGAAGGTTAGCGATAGAATCGGTTTTCTCCGGCAGGGCTATCCACGCAAGGGATTCGTCAGGCAATACCGTCCTGCATTACGCCGCAAGAATGGGCAGGCCAGAGGCGATAAGCCTTTTGCTGGGGCTTGGGGCGGACGTAAGCGCCAGAAACATATCCGAGGAAAGCCCTGCGGATATTGCCATGCGCT
>Ga0209755_10004032_pt1 | contig 17753 bp, 14 predicted proteins | sample TergutCo191P1_FD_187301 | JGI IMG/M metagenome (GOLD analysis project Ga0209755, IMG submission 187301) | Cornitermes sp. P1 segment gut microbial communities from Petit-Saut dam, French Guiana - Co191P1 (SPAdes) (version 2) | ecosystem: Host-associated > Arthropoda: Insects > Digestive system...
ATTTGCAATAATTCAATAGTATCAGCATATAATTTATACGGAAAAATTTTAAAAGATGCCGCAAGTTCAAGCCCCTGCAATTTGAATGATGAAACTGAAGATGCGTTGCCGGGGACTTGAGAGGTAACTATAATTCTGTTTTTGCCGTTATCATAAAAATATGAACCGTCAAGCGTACACGAAAAAAAATGAGATGGTTTGGGCGCAAAAGTTATTCCGGCTTCAAAATGGTCGATTTTTTCAGGTTCAACGCTGTTCAAATCCGTCATCTGAAAAACTGCGGAATTTCCCAGTAGATTTTGAATAACTGCCGGAGCAGGGTAGACAAGCCCCCTTGAATAATTAAAATTAAGATCGAGGTTTTTCCAACCCAGCACAAGAGCGCCCTGCCATGATATTTGATTAGCCCACACACTATGAATAAATCCCCGAATTGCCGCTGATGGAGTTATGCGCCATATTTCTTTGCTGCCGAATTGCCATGAAATACCCGCGTAGGGGCTGTACAGTATCATTGCAGGGAAGGTTGTTATTACAGTCGGGCTTGTTGTATTGTAATCCTCATTTACCATGAGTTTCCAGTCTAAATCCATACCGGCTGTTATATTGCCTCTTTCCAATAATGTAATTTCTTCTCTGGCTCTTACGCCGAAAGCCTGCAGGGATTGTAAAGACCAATCACCCGGAATTTTTATATTTTCGTCAAGCCATTTGAATTGGGTATTGGTGTAATATAATTTTATCTTGCCTTTTGCGTTATTATATTCGTTATTTAATGTCAGCGTAGAGAAAACACTGTCTGTCCGGTATGAGCTCAATATATCATCAAAACTTTGCCCTGAATACGGAGCTTGTTCGGTTAACGCGCCTGCGTAGTTTCCCAGAAGACGTAAATTCCAATTTGGATTAATTAACAGTCCCATATTAAGATAATAACTCTGCTGATTAGAACCTGAATGAACAACATGACCGTTAGTTGATATCCAACTCTGAGCGGCGAAAATGTCAAAGCGCCCTGACCGATAACCGAATGCCGCATTTTGCAAAAATGTAAAATAACTTCCGCCGGAAAAACCGCCCTGCGCTGTCCAGCCGTTTTCATTCATATAACGGGGTTCTATATTTACAAGCGCGTATCCCTGACCGAATTCCGAAGGCTGAGGCGACTTGCGTACTTCAACATGGCCTATCGCATTGAGAGGTATGCTGTCAGCCATTGATTGCCCGTAGATAAACCCGTATCGGGGAACGCCGTCAAAATATACGGTAATGTCTGTCGAAGGGTGAGTGTAACCTCGTCCTCTGATATGCAGGCTTGATCCGGTTGTTGTTCCTGCCATGTTTCTTTGGCTCACAATTACGCCCGGCACGTTTTTTAAGGTACCTGAAAAATCTATCGCTCCCTGCTGTTGTATCTGTTCTTCCGATACGATATTGCTTCTCATTCCCGTTACGGAGCGCTGAGGTACTGCCGGATTTGTTTCCTGCTGCGGCGCTTGTGCTACAACGAGCAGTTCATCGCCTTCAAAAGAAATCCAATCTTCATGAGCTTCCTCTTCCTGCGCTGTTAAAAAACAAGGAATAAAAATGATCAACAGCTGGAAGATAAATAATCTATAAAAATTACAAAACATGAATTGCCTTGCGTTTAACGGTAGCGTTTAAAGGAACGCTCTGAACCCATAAAGCTGGAAAAGGTAATGGTATTTCCGTCTTCGTTTATGGTATATGCGCCAGGATTCCATGTTTGCGTTCCGCCAGTACCGCCTTCAAGTCCGTCGGTAAACGCTGTTCCTGTTCTGGCGGCGCTGTTATAGGAGTAATTCCAAACAGCAGTGGTATTGTCTTGAGCATAGGATAACACGGCCACATATGCACCATGATTCTCTTCGATGATTCCCGCCGTTCCGCTTGTTGCTTTTTCCCTGAAAGTTATGGTCAGCCAGCCTGTGTTGGAAGCCGCTGGTGTTGAACCTGCCCACACAGAACCGACAAGATTATCGGCAAGAGTCCCTGTCGTGAAAGGAAGCGGGTTTATAATTGTTAAATCCGTGTCGCGTACTTTTTTGAAATCTCTGGAGCTTCCCATAAAATTTGAGAAAGTGAGCGTTTTCCCATCTGCGCTTATGGTATATGCTCCAGGATTCCAGCTTGTCGCGTCGCCGCTCCATGCGCTATGACCATTGAAAAAACCTGTTCCCTGTCTGTCTTTACTGTCATAGGAATAATCCCATACAGCGCTGGTATTGTCATGGGCATAAGATAAAACTGCTACATAATTGCCATGATCTGCTTCGATGGTTCCCGCAGTTCCGCTTGTTGATTTTGCTCTGAAAGTAATGGTCAGCCAGCCTGTGTTATTGGCTGCCGGTGTCTGGCCTACCCATACAGAACCAACCAATTCAGCATTATCTGTAAATGCAGGAACATCAGTATTTGTTCCCGGTTCAGGGCAGCCGGTAAAAAAAATACTTGCAATTAGCGCTAATGCGGCGCTTCTTAAAAAAAACTTCATAAAAACTCCTTGAATAATTATTTTATTCTTGTAAAAATTGCACCATGAGGATAACCTCTCCATGTGGGTGTAAAAATCATTCGATCATAATTTTCTGTTACGGTAAAATCTCCGAGAGATGCTGCCTGACCGCTGCGTGTTATCTTGTTGTAAGAATAAGCATGACGTGTTTCTTCATTCAGATATAACATTCGCAGCGTTTCTGGTGATTCAAAGTAAAGATTTACTTTTCCCCAACCTCCGTCCCAAAACCAGCTTGTATCAATGATCGGCGAGTCCGGATCCGGTCCCGGCCCGGTTGGTGTTTTCTCTCTTGGATCGATCTGTTCCTCACAGCTTAACAGAGAAAATATTATGATTATAATAATTTTATTTCTACTGATAGAACACTCTCCCTGCTATAAGATAAAACCAGCCGCCTGTAAACCAATGGTTCAATTCAGGCTGTGTCGGCTTCATGCCATCTAGCAGGAATCCATGTTCCTACATTATATTAGTATCTTTCTTTTTAATTCTAAAACTTCATGTTTCTAATTGTCTACATATTATCTTTCTGCAGTTGTTTTGTCAATACTGTTTTTTATTGTTTGAACGATTTCGGATATATGTGATTGTATCGGCTTATTGGCAACTCCCAAAACGGTGACATTACATTTATCAGTTGGCAGCAGTATTTTATGCGCATGGCTTGAAGAAACCGCTTCCGCCATTTTTGGGCTTATTTCCCCGTGCATTGAATTGGCAAAAATAATACCGATTGCTCCAATAATAAAATCGGCTCCGGCGCTATTATAAATGACGGCATTTTCGCCGGTTGCGCCGTTGTTTGCACCTGCTTTCAGCATTGCCGATGTTGCTATTGAGTTTGTTCCGACTGCAGTGATTTCGGTATCAATCAGTTTATCTTTTATATTTTCAATGATGGCTTTGCCTAAGCCGCCGCCCATTCCGTCTATAATCAGAATCTTCATATAAATATTATATCCTATAATTTAATAAGATCATAGATCTCACTGCTGTTATTACCTTGTGGGAAGAGAGCGAGAATGGTTTTGTATAATTTTCTGGTATCGGGAGATTTGAAGCGGAAATTATGATATCTGATGGAGAAACAGAATACAGCGATACGCAGGTGATGCTTTCTTTTGAATCCGTACGCATCAGCAACGGCAGTAGAACAATATCTTACACAGATGCTTACGATATTTATGAAGAATAATATATTATCGAAACCATTTTTATTCTTCTTCAAGATAAATATTTAAATTTTTTCCATTAATGCTAATATTTTGTTTTATTGTTTTTTTATTTGTGCTATTTTGTAATTGAAGATAACGAGGTTTATTCTTTATCATTTCTTTTTCAAACAATTTAATTTCAATTTCATCTGTCAGTTTTGTTAAACTGTATAACCCTTTATTCTGATCAATTGATAGTTCTATACAAGGGGTTGAAGGTAAGTTACGAACAAATCCCCGTAAATCCTGTCCTGATAATTTTACAGACTGCCAATATCTATATGGGGAATGTTCATTATCACATATAACTATTCCGCATTTTTTATATTTAAAATATGTACCCGCATATTGATTAAAAACATAAGATACTTCTTTTATTGATGGTCGTTTTTGCGGATCCGGTAACAAACATTTAATTATTGTTGCTTTTAATGATGGATGTATAACATTATCTGGTAATGTCGATGGCCCTCTTAAAATAGAAGCCTCATCGTTATCTTCATAAGGGTATTTATTAAACAATAGCATTGTTAAAACTATACCCAAACAGAATACATCACTTTTTGAAGAAATACAATTCTCATCTTTTTTATATTGCTCAGGAGAGCGGTAATTGGGAGTACCGCCCAAAGACCTTATACCGTGATATTTTTTTCAGTTGGTTTATATATTTTAGATATATCAAGGTCAATAATTCTTATATACGTTTTATCTCCTGATTCAGTGATGAAAATATTATCCGGTTTTATATCAAGATGTATAATTCCGGCTTCATCAAGTTTAGTACACGCAGATAGTAAGCCCAATATTATAGATTTTGTCTGATCGTTATTAAGATTGCCCATTTTTAAATAATTTGTTAAAGTTGATCCATCAATCCATGGAAAAACTATGTATATCGAATTATCTTCACAGCCTATTTCCAGTTCTCTTTTTTTATTTATTACTGGCAGACAAAAAATATTGTTATACCCCTTCAGTTTTTTTATTATATTAGAAAAAAATAAATTTATATCATCTATACATTGAACATCAATATCATGATATATTTTAAGAAAATAATATTGCTTTTTATTATTTTTATTGCTATCTATTAATTCACATTTATAATATACTGACTGACCGGAAGCTCCTGCCCTTTCAATTATTTTATAATTATTCTTTATTATTTTTTCTGTGTTATATAATACCATTTATTTATTTTCCAATATTTTTTTTAATCGATCCATAGATGCTCCGGTTTTCTTAAACAAAAAAGATGCGCTATAATTGTCTGAAATGTTTACATTTAAGAAACGACTTAAGTATTCAGAAAATTTATCATTTGAATCTGTCGGCTTATAAAGAAACCATAATAAAAACAATCTCAGCTCTTCTTCATTACATTTTTCGTGAACACCATCCGATGTAACACCAAAAGCAACAGGTAATCTTTTAAAAGAAAAATAACGACATGAAGGATCCCCTAAAAAATTATTATGTAATAAATCGTAATATAAGGTTAATCTTCCTTCACTGTCATGATGATCATCAGTTAAAAGATGATAATTTAATTCATGATCTATTATATGAGCACGGCTATCTCCTGCCCACAATACCAGAAAACGAAAACCGTCTTTAAATCGCGTTATATTAGCTATTAAGATGGTTAAAGTACTCGCTCCTTCTTGACATGCTTTTATATCCAAACAATTAAAGTAGTTTTTAAATTTTTGCCTATTTCTTACATAAAACAACTTCCTGCCTTCTTCTTCAATTAACTTGTGTATCTTTAATGATATTTCATTACATAATAATTCAGCGCACAGATCACCGTATTGGATGCTTCCTACACCATCACATAGCACAAAACAAATGATAGGATCATTTTCCTTTGATACAATTATAAAAGAATTCAACCTATCTTCATTTATATCACATCTGCCAATATTCGATGATGATAACAATATAAAATTATTCAAAATATCAGTATTATACATTCTTTACCTTAACTTCAAGAGCTGAACTGGTTATATTTTGCCCAATAAAAGAAAGTAATTGTGTGAAATTTACTGTTTTTAAGCCTTCTCCATTATCAACATCGGGAATATAATCCGCAAATACCTTTCTATCAGCAGATCTCATACTTTTTTCAAGTCTTTCATATAGAGGATATTTTGGACCGATAAAATAAAACAATGCATGTTTCATTGTCTCAAAATCCTGAATAACACGATCAATTGTATTATCCTTGCGGGAATATGTAGATTGATGTAAGGTTGGATGGGTATCACTATCGGTAAATACAACTATAGCCCTATATGAGCCGCTTTCGCGCCATTTAAATTTGTGTATTGCCATGTATATGGCATCAAGCGTGCTTTCCGGATCATCGCCTCCGCCATAAGCTTGAACATCTTTTTCATCAAGCCATTGCTTGAATTCGTTTATATCATTGGTAAAATCTCTGCAAAACCATGGTTCATCACAAGCCCGCGTATTATTTTCATATATGTTAATATCATGCAAATCACGATATGCAATTAAAGCAAGCCTAAAATCTATAATAGCATCTCGCTGCATACTTGCTATGAAATTTTCAATACCTGATCTAATGTTATCAATGGCGTTTTGCATGGAATTTGTTACATCAAGACAAAAAACAATGTCAACCTCGCACCTTTGTCTGGCAGCAGTCGGAAATAAACCAGCCATTATAAACCTTCCTTGTATTCTTCAAATTTGTAATCCAGTTTTATACCACAAATGGAGATTTCTCCCTCATTTTTATCTAATTTTACCATTGGACCAATTGGAACCTTCGTATTATTAATTATACACTCCGATCCTGGAATGCATTCTATACAAAAACCTGTATTTTGTAAATGCAGATAAATACCATCATATTTCCAGCTTTGCCATATATTGGGTTCAGAGCCTCGTAATTCAGCCTTCCCTAATAAAATTTTACTGTATTCAGAACTATAATAAACCCTTTTAAAATTGTTGTCTTTTTGCGAGAATTTTATAACATACTCTTCAGGCTTTTTTCTCTCAACACCACTATCCTCACTCTTTTTGCCAGTATCCGGTTTTTTTGGTTTTTCTCCACCTCTTAAGAAAACATCTCCGGCAGAAGCTCCTCCAATTTTTTTTATCAATGCAAGTAATTCATTTTGCCCGATTTTAGTATTTTTTGACTGAGACAATAAAAATTGAACAATATTTTTTTTAAAAAAAACGGAGGTTTGAACATCCGGTGAGCTTATATTTAGTTTATTGGGAGGTTCAGCCAGGAGGACAACATACCCAACGATAAAAGTTTTAATGTTACATTTTCTTGAAAAGCTTGCAATGGTTTTGGCCTTGCTCCTGATTATATTTACCGGGGATTTGGTTGATTGAATGTTACCGGGCTGACTTCCCCAATTCCATGTATGTGTATCGCCGCTAATAGTACCGTTCCAGCATTTTAACTCAATAACAAATATATTCCCACCACCTATTATTACAGCATCAACTTCGCTTGTCTTATGGGATTCAACCAGTTCGGCATTCCCTATTATAACCCAATCTAAAGGTAATTTATCTTTGAGCTGTTTAAAAAACTCATACTCACTCTTGTTGGCTGTGTCTCCGCTCTGGATAAATATTGCCATTTTTACATCTCCTCGTGAATTCTGTCGATTAACGCTTTAAGACCTTCGCCCGTAATAGAGCTTTTAGGTACGTATTGATGAGCCGCATTACCATTTAATAAAAAGCTCTCTAGTTTTCCTTCCATATTTTCTATCTTATGCCAACACCCTGCTGGTTTTTCATCGGAATTACCTTCAATATCTATTAGTAAATCACAAAGTTTTACCCATTCATCATAAGTTATATTTTTTCCTTTTGTTAATACTTTTGTCCCGGTATTTTGTTGGTGTAGCAGAGCATAGCCATACCCATGACAATAACTAGCAAGAAAGTCATCTATAGCAGACTTTGCATTTATTATATCAGGACGAGCGTTTACTTCTATGACAACAGGCGTTTGCAAACTACCATCCAATACAGTAAAAGAATTACACAAATGTAAACTAATGTTACCAACTTCTGAATTAATAAATGGATAATTCTTTGAAAAATCTTTCAATTCTTTTTCTAATGCATTTCTAACACGTAGAAATGTCATTTGGCGCGTGATACGAGCTTCCCAGAAATGTGACAAAATAATCTGACCAAGTACCGGTCCCCAATATTCCTGACAAATTGCGGCAATATAAGGCATTACCGCCAATTGCTGTATCGGTTTATTATTTCTATCCAATTCTTTTACCTTTTTCCCATCCGTTGATCGCTTCGTCAAATAAGTATCATCTCTCATCCAATTATAACCTAGACTTCTTTTTTTAACTTCATTAAAAGATTCACGGAAATTGGGATTTCCATTCAGTAATGTATTTTTCGCATATATTTCCAGGGAATCTCTTAAGCAATTTTCCCAATATGTCTTTCTTGTAAATAGATAGTTTTCTGTTTTTGGGTTAAATTTTTCTACAATTGATATTAATAACGTTGCAATACAAGCATTTATCAATGCCTCTTTCCATGAGGGGGACATTGATTCAACAATACTTGGCTGTTTTATTTCAGCTTTCTTAAGCAAAATATGAACATCATGCAAATCTTTAATATAAATTCCAAGGTGTTTGTAATGTGCGCCGCCAAAAGCATCAATGTGATCAACTTCTTCACATAATTGTAATAATTGAATCGGAATATTTGATACAAATAATTTGTGGAGCATTAAAGAAGTTGCAGATCCATTTTTCTTTTTTTGACCGCTTTTTACATGTTCATCATACATTATAAGGGGTTTTGCTCCTCCTGTGTGTACGCCGCCCATTCCAAAAACGGCAGAACTAGGCCATGTAGCCTTTGCAACCTGATCGTTATTAGTGGAACTCAATACCATTTCTTCCAGAGGAATTAATTGTTTATCCGGAGGCAATACTGCCCTAAAAATAAGAATAGCCATATATTCGTCAAGATGAGGATTTTTATGGGTAATTATTCTGTTTAATTTGTCAATATTTTGCGGAAGATTATATTTAGTATTTCCAATAATTTCTCGCACAATACTTGCCGACCTTAGCGTTAAAGCAGGGAGCAATCCTCCGGCATCTTTTATGTAATCAGGTGTTAACTTTATCATTTTTTGTTGTCTCCTCCATGGGAATATCGCATTTTTCATTAATAAATTCTTTTGCTTGTGTAATATTTAATTTTGCTTCTTCAGTAAAAGGTAAACGCCTAACTAATATAAATGTCCTGTCATCATGGTCAGTTCTTTCTTTTTTTTCCCATTGCCTCACAAATCGTTTATTGAATTCCCGTAAAAATTTTTCATCATAACCTTTATTGTAGTTTGTAGAACGGTTTTCCAGCTCTGAGCAAATTGATATAAATTTTTCTTTATCTTTCTTTATAAAATCATAAATACCGTCAGTGGCAATAAGAATATGATTAAGATTTGATGTGTCACCTTTGCCTATGATTTTTAGAATATTTGAATCACAACCATTCTTTGAATGTAATTTATTTGATATATATATACCGGAGTAATCTTTTAAATTTGTTATATTATCATCAATAATTACAACACCATCGCCCCCATGCAAAACATACCATTTTCCTTTATATATAATCGAAATTATTACAGTACTCATAAATAACTCCATTACTAAATAGTCTTTAATATTTAGTATACCATTATCAAATATTGTAATCATTTTTTCTAGATCGGACAATAAATGATCTTCAAGAAACAATGCTATATCATCATTAATAACATCTTCTTTTTTTATATATTCCTGAATGTATTTTATAGCTAAAACGGAGATTGTTTGAGCCGCAAATTCATTATAGGAATATGTATTAGAACTTGAATCTGAACCGCCGCTGCATCCATCGCAGACTACAGCAATAATGATATTTTCTGAAACAAGTATACTCATTGCGTCCTGATTATTTTGATCTTCTCCAAAATGAGGACCTTTTTGTGTTAAACCGCCGACAGTATATGGAAGTCCTGTTTTCTCATTTTTTAAGACTACAAACCGCGTAAAAAATTCATGCATTATCAAGTGCCTCTAGTAATCAAGTTGTTATAATCCAATCCCAAATTGTCTACAAACATCATAAAAGCCTTTGTATCATTGGGCATTTCTTTTGCATTGATATTATATATTTTTTCTTTTTTAAAATATTTTAAAAAGTCTATCATACCGGATTGATCTATAACATTAAATTTATTTTGATCATTTAAATTATCATCTTGATTATCAGTAAAAAGGTTTTCAGAGAGAACTTCTTTAATAGTTTTAACCGGTCCTTTCTTTTTATTATACATGGTATAACATGGATTTCTCTTATCATCTTTGGGAAGTTGTGTAAGTAAATTACATCTTTTATCCCGACAAAATGTATCGGAGAAATATTTATATAATACTTTATCTTTACTTTCCAGTATTTTTAAGCGATCAATATGTTTTTTATTTATTGGGTGACTAAAAGAAAACTCCATGCCAATAGAATTAGCATAGTTTTTATCCTCAAGAAAATTAATCAAACATCTTCTATTCATCTTCTGTACTTCTGGAAATTCAGGAGGTTTGGTTGAAAAGAAATAAGGATTGGCACCAATAAAAAGCTCATAACATATCAGGGCAAGGCTAAAATAGTCACTATTGGAATTATATACATAACTGCCATCAGTATTCTTGCCTGATTCTTCAACTATAGGGTCTGTATAGTCTTGAGTATATGCGTAACATGAATATTTACCCAGTTGGGCTGAGTCGATGTCTACAAATACTGGACATTTTTTATCACAATCATATAATATATTTGTTGGATTTAAATCACCTAAGATTATATTTGCCCGATGTAACTGCATCAATGACTCATACATATTATAAATCAATTCAATAGCGCCATAATCGTTCAGTTTGAATCCTTTATATGTTTGAAAATCATTATCATCAAATTTAAATGATAAAATTTGAGGAAGTTTTCCCATATTTCGCATGGCGAAACCAACTATATTGTCGTTTGTAACTTCAATAGCGGGAGCTTCGGGGAGAGCATATTGCCCTATTTTTAAAAAAGACTTAAAGGTTTCGTAACGGCTGCAAAAATCAAGGACTTTTTCCTTCCTTGTTTCAGTTAAAAGTTTATCCCTGTATCGCTTTAATAGATAATCATTACGAGGTAATGGATAAATCTCAGCTTCTCCGCCACCATATATGCTGGAATTAAGTTCGATTTCAAGTGGCTCGTTTACTATACCGTTAATTATGATTTTTTCTGGCAAAAGTCCCTCCTTAGACAATATTGATTAAACTATTGCGTCCTTGCAATCATGCTTTGTGAAGCCATTCTGAAAGCTTCTCTGATAGACCGCGGATCAGATTGATCACAGGGAATAGCATCGTCAAAGCCAAGTTGTTCTTTTATTCCTTCCAGTTTTTGTTCATTTAAGCCATTGCTGCTTTTAAGACCTACGACAACTGAACTGCGAAGTATTTTTTTTCCTTGCAGTTCCTGAATAAAAGTGCGTATTGTAACAGGATCAACTCCGCCTTCATTATCCTCACCATCTGTAATAATACCAATTGTTACTTTCGCGGACAATCCTTCATCATAGGCACTCTGTATGAGCGTTAAAATATCCTGTAACACATAATATAAAGATTTATACAAAGCTGTTGAACTGCCATCAGGGATATAATTCTTATCATTCAGAATAATTACTTCATCTTCGTTCTCATTTGGGGATAATACCGTAGCCGGTCCCATGCTGGATATATCTGTAGCAAAAAGGTATTGCGATATGCAATGACTTTTATGACGTGTAACCGCGCTGCTTCTCAATGCGTTAATCATTTCACGATGGGCGATTATTACATCATCCTTACAAGATGCCATCGATAATGATTTATCAATAAGGATACATGTAAATATAGGTGGATATGAAACATCTCCTAAATCAGGTCCTAAAACCTCTCTATCGCCATTGTTTTGGAATTCAGCCGCAACTTTCGGACTGATTACTTTTGCTTCTTCCAGTTTGCTAACACTGTCATTCACTTTTTTTGGATAATTACTTGCCATAAACTCCTCCTTAAATTCATTAAGACATATTGTCCTTTAATATATATAAACCAAGTATTTCCTGGTTTGTATGTACTTTATCATTTACTTGAATATAAATATCCTTTACAACTGCATCAAGAGGAAATGTCAACGAAAAATTTGCTCCCTGCTCATCGTCAAGTTCTACAATAATAGCCCCTTTATTTACTATCGAATTTTTAGAAACATAATACCTTCTGACAATTGCAGAAGTTCTGGTTTCCGGCAAAACAACCTGTGCAATATTAAATAGATCAAGTAAATCATCGTCTATTGTTCTTCTTGATATAATATTAAAAAAGGTTTGCACCTCTATTTTATTCTGTCTGTATAAATCTGAAATTATTTTACCGCTAGTATTTGGATGTGATAATGCCAAATCATATAAATCATCACGGTTAATTATGTTTAGTAATTTATGAGTATTTGAATTACATGATGTTTTGTGGGTATATATATTTTTATTTAAGTATGTTTCCAGTATATTTTGAGGACACTTGAGGTTTGAAAATACAGCTCTCCGAACAGAAAAATTTTTATCTTCAGACAATTTTTCAAGAATACTTGGTGGACACTGAGGATCTTTTGCTGGCCTTTCCCTGACAACAGGATCAGGGCTATTTGCATCTTTTTCCAGATTATCCTTAAAACTTTTTATTTCATCAGGTGTCCATGAAGCTAGTTTGATGCCATATTCATCTCGTTTTTTTTCATATTCTTTTATTTTTTCTTCACCAAGCATGACTTTTAGGGATTTAATCTTTTTCATACTGTCTTTAATAATATTTGCGTTTAGTTTCTTTTTATTAATGAAAGATGCTTCAAGAGAGTCATTAATTAGCGATTGAATATCAGCCCCTGAATAACCATCAATGTTTTTCGCAATATCTGAAATAGAAATGTCGGCATCCTTGTTTGTTATTTTGTCCAGATAAATTTTCAATATTTGTTCCCGTTCAGTTTGGCTGGGAAGAGAAACAAAAAACGATTCGTCAAATCTTCCCTTTCGCCATAACTCCGGTGGAATTGACGAAATATCATTTGCAGTAGCAATAACAAAAACAGTACCTGGTTTTTCCTGCATCCATGTGAGAAATTGACCAAACATTCTGGTTGTAACACCAGAACCGCCACTATCGCCTTTTATTCCTGAAAACGCTTTTTCAATTTCATCAAGCCATAAAACACAAGGATTGGTATGTTCGACAATATGAAGCGCGTTTTTTAGATTATTTTCACTTTCACCGACATATTTTCCCATAAGTGAGCCAATATCAATTCTGAGCAATGGCAGATTAAATAAATTAGCCGCTGCCTTGGCGGCAAGTGACTTGCCGCAGCCTGGTATACCTACCAGTAAAATGCCTTTTGGCGGGAGAATACCCATGCGGGTAGCAGAATCAAGATCGTCAATAATTATTTTCTTTCTGCGAAGATATTGCTTTAGCTCTTCCATGCCTCCCAAGTCATCAAAGCCCTCTTTAAGAGGAACCATTTCTATATAACCACTCTTGGAAATATTTTGTTCTTTTGCTTTTCTTGCAACCTCTAAATCAAATTCAGTAAAAACAGCCTTTGCAGAAAAAATCTTTGCAAGAATTTGAAGAACCGTTTCTTTATCCAAGCCGGCGCAGGTGGAGATAAATCTTTGCTTAAATTCGCTTGATATTACACATTTATTATCATTTATATAACTCTCCATTATTTCGATTAGCTCACGATTATCAGGAGGAGAGAATTCTATATAGTAGACCAAAGGTGATAAATCAGGAGGTATAAATTTTTCCTCAGATGTGTATATTATACTGCATTTACCTTTGAAGTATTTTTGTATTTGTATCATTCTCTGTTGAAGATGTGCGATGGCTTCTTTGTTTCCTTCCAGAGCAAGCTTTGCGTTTTTAATATAGATCAGTTTCCCGTCAAATCCAGAAGAAGAAATATCATCTAGAAATTCAATAATGGTACGATTTTTATCATTATTTTTTATTGGTTGACCGTCGTCACTATTGATCTGTCCAAACCCAAGATTCCATTCTTTTAATTTAAATTTTAACGTATTCGCAATTTCAAGAAGCAGATTATCAAGCCGCGAATATTCACTATTGACAATATGAATTCCTGGAATCCCTGTTCGTATGTTCTCAATAATTTCGCCTGCTAAATTCATTTGAATTCACTCACCATGGTAATAAATTTCTGAAAAAATTACCAACTGCATGTACAGCATTCGATATCCCTTCGCCGATAGTTTTAACTGCATTTCCAACAAATGAAACAATACGCTTTCCGCCTTCCCATATTGCCTCTCCAATGGAGCTTCCTGCAATACCGCCAATAATCCCTCCAGCCAGACCGCCCAATACAGTTCCCACAGGACCTAAAACAGTTCCCAAAGAAGCTCCTAATGCTGCTCCCTTAGCCCCAAGAGCAATACTCCCTACCATACTGCAAGTTGTACTACCGGTTTTATTAAGAGCCTCCTCTCCGGTCAATTCACCAGTGGCAAACTTATGGAGTATCTTAATATTTTCAATACCAATACAAACAGCGTTAGCTATTCTGCCTGCAGGGGTATTTTTTAAGGCATTACCAAGCCATCCGCTTTTTACTGCAACGGTAACACCACCGGTGACTGCTACTGTTAAACCGGCGCCAGCAGCGGATTTAATTGAACTTTCTACGAATTCCTTTAAATCATCTTCAGCATCCTGGTTTGGTTTTCCTGTAATACTATTCCATATCCTGCGGCCTAAAATGCGTGTCCCTTGAAAACCTACAGCTAAAAGGGCAGAAACACCGGCTTTTTTCCCAATGTTTTTTACAATAGATCCTTTGCTGGTATCATTCCAATCGTACTGCTTTGCTTCGGACTGTTCCTGAGCTTTACGTTGCAACTCTTTTGCTTCTTTCTTTGAAAGAGGTTTTGATTCAACGCCTTCCATTTCAATTTTATCGGTGCTGCCATTAATATCATTTGATTGACCTTTAGGCACAAGTTTACGCTGGCCTCTGTAATCTCCTTTTTCAAACAGATCTTTTGTCGCGTCAGAATCAGAACCATATTTTGACTGATAACGTTTTACTATTTTTCCGGTTCTGCTATCAACAATAACAATGTCAACAGAGTTTTTATTGTTTGAATCACCGATTACCTTTGCCCGATATGGGCTGCCTTTGGCGGCGGCATTTATATTAAATGTACTTTCATGATGCCGCTCTGAAATAAAACCATCTAGATTTGGTGATTGATTTATCTGACCATCGTTGCGATATATTACATCAATATTATTTTTATTAGCAGAATCAATAGCAAAGTCAATCTCCCCGGCATATTTTCCAAATTCAACTGTTCCACTACCTGTAGCTCCATGTTCAATTTTTTCAGCCAGCCAATTCTCACGAGAACCGCCTTTTCGGTAATGCTCATTCAATTCTGTCTTGCATTGTTCAAACCTTTCAACTTCAGTGACGATCTCATCTGCGGAATCGTTAATTTCCTGTTTGTTTTTCCAGATTTCTGGGTATTTAGAGAATTCATTTTCAAGCCATTCCCGATCAAGCATGGTGCTATTCTTATTTTTATAAGATCTGATAAAATCAACAATAGTATTGCGTGTTTTTTTAGAATTTTCGGGAGTCAATTCAATTTTTTCTGCTAGAGTATCCGCTGATTTTTCTTCATTTACATTAGAATCTACTATCAGTACTGAAAGTGCATTGGCATTTATTATAGCTTCTTCTTTTACAACAGCTTCATCGGATTCTTCTTCGTTTAAATCTTTTATATCTCCATCCATGAGTAATTCCTCCTTGCATAAACATTAGCGCTTAATGTTGCTTTCCTCCGCCTTTTGACTCCTCATTCATTACATTGTGTATACAGAATAAATTTGAGTGATATACTGCCTGTTTTCAGGTAGGTATAATTTCGCTAATTCCTTACTACATAAGGGTTTATCAGAGATGCCCGGAAGAAGACTCGAACTTCCATACCCTTGCGAGCACTAGTACCTGAAACTAGCGTGTCTACCAATTCCACCATCCGGGCGGTTTATATAAATATTCTAACGCAAATCCAATTTTTGATCAATCATTGTCAATCTTATTCCTGATCCTGTCATATTCCCCCGCAAAATATGAATCAAGATACGAATGTCCTTTTATATACCTTTGCGGCTCCATTATTCCGTAATAGCCTTTGTTCGCGTATTCGTCAAGGTTAAATAGAACATAGCTATTCTGCCAGCCTAAACCTGAAGCGCCCCAGTGAATAATATGATCGATATATTTTGCGTACTTGATAAATACCATGTAAAGCAATGCGTATTGATATCCAAGGGCGTCAGCCTGTTTTTGATTCAGAACTGCCGGCGCGCGCCCTCCGCCGCCGGGAGCGGAGTCTGGTATTCTTAAATCAAGTTCTGAAAAAACAATGCTGTCGAGCAGTCCTTCGTCGATAAGGCTTGCGTACATTGCAATTGCCCGCTGGTTGTCGCTTGCGAGGGTTGGACTTATCGCGTCATGTCCCTGAATGCCCATTACTTCAATGAGAGGCCTTCCGTCATACAGAGGATCGGACAGCCATGCTGTGCTTAATTCCCTGACCATGTTATACGCCATTTTTGCTTTTGTATATGAGTGAATATCGTATTCATTGTAAACAAGTCGCGGAGGATTTTCTGTTATGTAAGCGTCGATGCTTCCGCCGCTGTCATGGTCGTCAAGTTTCATGTATTGATCAAGACTGCTGTAGTTTGCTTTATATTTTGCCGCCATTTGAGCGTTGGGAACGGCGATATGGGCGTACTTGAAAAGCAGATAAATATAATGCTGACTAATAATATCGATGTCGTTATCTGACATTGCGGCCAGCCATGATGTGCTTTTTAAGCCTGATTTCCACTCATCCTGATTTTCACGGATAAGGACGCTGTGGCGGCTTTCGTGAATTTCTTCATTGAGCACATCAAAACTGTTAAAAGGAATGATACCTCTGTCTTCGCTTGATCCGTATTTAGGATCTGTTGTCATGAAGTGGCGCATTGTATATAAAATATGATTGAAGTAAATTCTTCTTGCGATGTTTTTATCAGCCGCATAGAAAGGTCCTGCCGCGTTGTTGCCGTATGAATAAAACTTGCCTTCGCTGTTCCATGTCCTTCCAAGATTCGCGGGAGTTATCTGCCTCATCCATGAAGGCGCCTGATTGTACCATGCCAGAACATGGCCGTGTGATTTATACTCGCCGGGTTTTCCCGCGTCTCTGATTTGTATATATATGTCTGTCGGAAAGTGATATTCGGGTAACGGGCCGTTTACCGCGCTTTCTGAATGTTGTCCTTCAAAATTAAAAAAAGTTTCGTCTCTAAGCCACTGAGGGGCGAGCGGATGAACATTCTGCGCTTTTAAATTGCCGCCGTCAACGAAAATTTCAAAGTGGCGCGCCCTCAATCCGCTGATAAAAAACGGCCCTCTTGTGGTGCCTACCATGAACAAACCGTTCGTTTTATTATATTTTTCCTTAATTGGCATAACGGAACAGTAATGTTCTGTGTCAATTGTATCAGGTAATGGAATCCCTTCAGGATCAGGTTTAGTTATTCTGATGTTGCCGATAAAAAGTATATCACCGTCAACTTTAGTGCCGGTCTCTGTATGGATATCTATGTTCAAATAGTTCCATGTGCCGTTTACCGCCGACATTATTATAAAGTGTTTCTTTGACCATGTTTCTCCGTTGTAATTGGAAAGCCAGTCGGGATTTAAATTGCCGATGGCGTCCAGAGTTTCGGTTCTTATATATTGAGTTGCTTTGTTGTAGCCGCCGTTACCTGAAA
>Ga0209755_10004033_pt1 | contig 17748 bp, 20 predicted proteins | sample TergutCo191P1_FD_187301 | JGI IMG/M metagenome (GOLD analysis project Ga0209755, IMG submission 187301) | Cornitermes sp. P1 segment gut microbial communities from Petit-Saut dam, French Guiana - Co191P1 (SPAdes) (version 2) | ecosystem: Host-associated > Arthropoda: Insects > Digestive system...
GTCTTACTCATCATCTTCAAAATCAACTTTGTTGCGCTTTTTGATAATCACTACCGCTACGGGGATTGCAATTGCCGCAATTGCCACTGCGCCTACAGCGATTACCGCAATCCAGCGTATGCCACGCTCTACGGGGAAGCCCATCATTGCAGCGTTTTCGGGGGTGAATGGGCCGAAGAAATCGTCGTTCCATTCGGCGGGGCGCACAGGCTGTGTAAATAGCCGTGCGAAAAAGCCGGGTTCATCTGCGCCGCCCATGCCGAAATCATCCCCGGGGAAGTGCATCATTCCATCGTCGGGGAATCGTCCCGGCGGCATTGGCCGTCCAAAACCGCCATCATCAACCCAAGCACCGTCCCAGTCGCCGCCCTCGAAGCCAAAATCGTCCCCGCCTTCCACCATAATGCGGAAATAATGGTACGCTTCAACTATTGCGCCAACATTGTCCTCGCCCTGTACAACAAAACGTCCCTCCTGCATACCAGGCTCAAGGGGGACAAAAATCCCCGTTGCGTCCAGCTGCCGCTGTGCGTTTAGGTTGCCCCGGTGGCCACGGGCTTCGGTTACATCAAATGCGCCCTCGGTATCTATGCGCACGTTGATAAGATTAACACGACCGGAATTTATTATCGTGTACGAAAAGAAAACCGAGCCGCCAAGCATCGCCGTTTCCGGCATATTTACATGGGAAATTTCGAGATTTGTCACTTGCGCCAGGGTAATGGTAATCATTTGGGTTGCTTCGTGACTGCGGAAATTTTGGTCTTGATATTCGAAATGGACACGCAAATTGTGAGTACCCGGCGTTGCGTCAACGGAAGTGGTGTAGCGAAGCGTCATGGAAGTCTCGCCCAGGGGTGCAAGTGCGTCCACAAAAAGCGTGTCGCTGCCGCCTACGGGAACAAATCCCGCAAAAGGCGTTTGCTGACCGGGGAACGCCGCTGTTTGACCGGCTTCTTCCAGGCGAACACGAATGTTGTTAACGGAAAGGTTTGCATTTGTATTGCGGAATGTGAGTGCAAGTTCAAACTCTTGCCCTGCACGGGGAACGGCGGGATAAACTGCGTGTGCAGAAACGATTACACGTGGAATTTGTGCGGCATCGTCCTCTTCGTCTTCCTCCGGATTGTACACGTTAAATGATGCGAACTGGTCGAAGCTATCTTCGCCGGTGCGGCCGTAGTCAAATCCCGTGCGGAAACGAACGGCGTAACTGCGTGTTACGGCGGATGCCCGTGGCGAAAAAGTGAAGCTAACCACACGGCTTTCTCCCGGTGCAAGAACGGGGATGGCCTGTATATTTGCCGTCATAGGCACAATTGCGTTTTCGTAGCCGGGAACGGTGGCTTCTATGCGAATGTTTCTGGCTTCTACATCGCCTAAATTTATCACGGTAAAGGAAATTTCGCCGTTTTCGCCCACGTTTACGTTTCTGGTAGGCACTGTCATTCCACGGATTTCAATTGTGGGTGCGGCATCGCTTTCTTCCGGATTATACGCATTTACAATAAACGGGAACGATTCTGTGCGACGCATTGTGGAATTTTCCAAGCGGAAGGAAACCTCAAATAAAATCGTGTGCGCACCCGTTTCTATATCGTCCGACGTTTGAAACGTGAAACTAAGTGCATTGGAATCTCCATCGTCAATCTCTGCGAAAATGGCATTATTAAGGTCGCTTATAATGAAAATATCATCATCTGCCCGTCTGTTTTCAGGCAAGGTAATGCGCACATCCTCTGCCAAACCATCACCAATATTTTGCAAATTTGCACTAACTGTGAATGTTTGCCCGGGCGCAAGCGCACCAGCGTGCGTTGTTTGGAAGCCGCCAAGTCGTATGTCTGCTTCACCACGCTCCTCCTCTATTGTCACACCGATATGGTCTATAGCGGAAGACATTATTTCAATGCTCTCATCAAAGATATAATGCGTCTGAGAAAAGTAGTGAGAAACAGCTATGATATGCAATCCGGGTCTGGCGTTTTCATCAACCGTAACCTGCATTGCTATATTCCGCTGGCCATTTACACCCAGATGGAAAACACGGTTTGAATTGCGCAAAAAGTCCACCGTGAATGGTGCCCACGACGAAGGTGTAGGTGTAGAAAACAAATCATTTACTGGGCTTACCCCTACATTTCGGATTGTTACAGTTATTTCACGTGTCTCTCCCGGAGCCATCGTGATGTTATGTGGAGAAATGAGCCGTATTACTCCTGCTCCGGGTAGCACCGGGGGGGCACCACCTCCCCCTCCACCCCCGCCGTTTTCACCGTTTTCACCATTTTCATAGGCTTGCAGTGGAATCGCCAGGGTTATCAGAAGAATTAGTGTCGTTAGAAATATTTTCGAGATTTTCATTTTTTTGCTCCCTCTCTACGTCTTTGATGCTCTCAATTTTAGCGGATGCGTCCACATTTTTGATGCTCTCAATGAGTCCGTCTCGCATATGGATAATTTGGTCGGCATACTCCGAAATTTCTGTGTCATGAGTGACTATTATTAGGGTTTGCTCACGTGCCCGTGCCATTCCCGTTATCAAGTCCATCATTTCGTAGGTGGTTTTTGTGTCCAGGTTGCCGGTAGGCTCGTCCGCAAAAATCACCTGTGGCTCGTTCACAAACGCACGTGCCAGCGAAACACGTTGCTGTTGCCCGCCACTAAGTTCGTGGGGTTTGTGCCGCCAGCGGTTGCCCAGCCCAACGTCTTTCAGCATTTGCCTTGCCGCCTTAATCCGCTTACGTTTGGGAATTTTGCGGAAGATAAGCGGCAAAGTTACGTTTTCCAGCGCAGAAAGCGTGGGCAACAAATTATACGACTGGAAAACAAAGCCGATGTACCCCTGCCTGTATAGCGTCAATTGCTTCTCACTTAGTTTTTCAAGATGCTTGCCCTTGAATTTTATGCTTCCCTTTGTGGGTTTTTCTAGCCCTGCCAAAAGATTCAACAAAGTTGACTTTCCCGAGCCGGATGTACCAAGCAGGCAGTAGATTTTCCCCTTTTCAAATGTGAGAGATATATCGTCCAGCGCAACAACTTTTTCTGTACCCATGCGGTACACCTTGCGCACGTTTTGCAGTTCAAAAAGCGCAGTGGATTTCTCTTTCATGCGTCACCCCCTAAATATGTAACCCGGCGAAATCTAAAAACATTACGTGTATTATACATGATAGTACACATCTGTCAAGATGGGGAAGCGGGTTGCAGTCCGCAGTTGAAAACCGATATAGCACGTGTGTGAACGTGAGTATTCTCCCGCAGCCGGGTTCGGTTTGCTGGTGTGAAAAAGCGTTTGCCTACTTGGTTTATGCGTCTATGCGTTCAAGTTTCAACTTATACCCAAGCGGAACAGTTGCCCTAAGCAGAGTGTCAATTTTCGGGTTAGCGTCCGGTTTTTCAAGCCTTGCCACTTCCGGTTGTGTCAAGTTAGCTTTTTCTGCAAGCTGGGTCTGTGTCCATCCTTCTTTTTCTCGCGCTTCTAAAAGTGCGCCGAAAATTTGTACTTTCAATTCGATTATGGCTTTTTCAGTAGGCGTAAGAAAATTCGGGTCATTCCAGGTGTCTGCAAAAGTTTCAAATGTGTGTCCGTTAATTGTTTTTGGCATTTTTACTCACCATACCTTTCTTTCCAGTCTGCGAGGTATCGTTGTGCTTGCTCGATTTCTCTTTTTGGTGTTTTCTGTGTCTTTTTTTCAAAATGGTGCAAAAGTATGAAAGTATTGTCTTTCCAGTAGGCAAAAAATATTCTATCACGCAAGGGACGAAGTTCCCAAAGGTCAGTTCCAACGATTTTGTCCATCGTTGGCTTCCCAATTTGCGTTCCAAATTGACTTAACCTACGAATATATTCAGCGACTTTGCTTGCTTTAACTCTTGAGTTTTTATCGGTTTTGTTGCCAAGCGATTGAATATATTCTTTAACTTTCTTTTCGCCCTGCGCATTCTCGTAGTAGATAATATCAAACAATGCAAACCCCCTGTAGTTTCTTCAGCACTTTTCTCCTAAAATTATAGTAATTTTACCAGACAAAGGCAAATTTTTGTTTTCATCTGGTTGGTGTCACTAACCGGATGAAATGAAAAAATTCCTTGGCAATGGCACAAAAAATGCGCACAGCGCATGATGAAAACCGATAACACGTGTTCGAACGTGGGCATTCTCCCGAAGCCGGGTGCAGTTTCCGGGCAAAAAAAATCTCCCTGGGCGGGAGAATTGCGGTGCTTCCACGACTGCACACGATGACGGTTTGACGAGTTGGTTAATCCCAATTTATATCCGCATAGTCTACAGTACCAAACTGTTCAATGCTTTCATTCGCCGCCGCTATTGCTTCAACTTCGTCTGCAAACGGTACAACTTCAGGGATAAAGCGCACTAAAATTTGATACACAATGTTTATATCTTTAGTATCCACTACATCCACTAATTGCCGCAAAGTTTCACGTGTAACACTCATACAAAGCCCTCCTATTTTTTATAAGCCGACCCACGGCGAAGTACGGCTTTAATTATTATTGAGTCTTCAAAGAGAGAATAAACAATCCTGTAATTTCCAACTCTAAGGCGATAGGTAGCATTATAACCTTGAAGTTTCTTAACATCACCATCTGGCAACCCATCAATACCTTTCTTGATTCTGCCTTTTGTGGTTATGTCTAAGGACTCAATATTTTTGACTGCTTGACGTTCAAATTTTATTTTCATTTTCATCCGCTTCTTTCGTATACAACCATCCGCAAATCACCGCTGTAAGCGGAATGGCAAACAGCATACCAAAACTGCCCACAAGGGCACGCAAAATTTCAACTATTACAAGCTCTGTATTAAACAGCATTAGAAGCACGGGATTGTGCGCCGTAATTAGCAAAAGCAACGAGAGCGAACTGCCCAAATATGCGAGAATAAGCGTGTTAAGCATCGTACCCAGGATGTCTTTGCCAATGTTTATGCCGGATTTTACGATGCTTGCGAAATCTGAAACGCCGCCGGCTTCTTTTAATTCCCACAGGCTGGATGAAATGGACATCGCAACGTCCATAATCGCCCCCACTGCGCCAATTACTACCCCCGCAAAAACGATAGCCCGCAAATCCACAGGGTTTCGCAGATGCAAAAGCATCTCCGTGTCCGAATCCAGCGCACCTGTGAGTTGCAAAAGTCCATCCATGGCAAACATCACAATAGCCGCCATAAACACGCCGCCCAGGCATCCAATTATTGCCGCAAAAGATTTTTTATTTGCGCCAATCACGATTAGAAGCGTTGAAATTACGGCGTACACGCAAACAATTATAGCCGTGACATAGATATTCCTGCCGCTAAGAATAGCCGGGATGAAAACCCAAATCACCGCCATGCAGGTAAAGCCCAGCGCAACAACTGCGTTAAGACCTTTTTTGCGGGCAAAAAGCAACACCAAAACCAAAAACGCAATCCCCAAAATAATTACATAGTTAATGCGCTGGTAGCCTGCAAAATGGTAAATGCCGCTCCAATCCGCATAAAAAATCATCACTCGGTCGCCTACGGAAACTTCTCGCTCGTTTACCATAAAAAAGGTCAGCACTTCCTGCTGCGCACGAATTACATCTCCGCTACGTACCCCGTGAGTTACCCGCACATCGAAGATGATTTCCGTGCCGCCGCTTTCTGTGCCGCCCCATCCGGGCAAATCATTCCGAGAATAAATATCCAGCACAACGCCGCGATAGGTTTCGTCATAATCGTCAAAAACTTCCTCGGCAAAATCTCCTACGGCAAAACGATTTCCCAAAAACAAAAACGCCGCCGACAAAATAAGCACCAAGAAATAGATTGTGTTTTGCTTCAACGTCCTCACCTACGCCCTAATCATTTTCTCCGTGAAATCGTCAAACTCGGTGTCTTCTTGTTGAAGCGCAGGCGTAGCAAGGAAATTTGCAATAGATTCACGCACGCCCATATCAAAGCGTGTTGTTGCGCAAAATTCCGGCACAAGAGATTTTATCTTGCTATTGTCAAAAACAACGGAATGCGCCTTGTCACCCAAAAGCGTGCCACCCAAATCAAACTGTGTGCCTGCGGCGGCAAGTGTCTCGGACGGGATATAGTGCAAGCGAGGTGTAATGCCAAGCTCCCGTGCAATTAGCTCATAAATTCGGTTCCATGTAAGTACCTCGTCGGATGTAATATGCACCGACTCTCCAATGGCATGGATGTTGCCAAGTAGCCCAACAAAGCCCTTTGCAAAATCGCCGGAATGGGTAAGCACCCACAAACTGCTGCCATCGCCATGCACAATTACGGGCTTGCCCTCCTGCATACGCTTAATAACCTGCCAAGGGCCTTTTCCGCCGTGAACAGCAACGGGAACTGCCGTTTTGTCATAAGTGTGGCTTGGCCGCACAATGGTGATGGGAAATCCGTTTTTGCGATATTCTTCCATCAAAATTTCTTCGCAAGCAATCTTATTTCGAGAGTATTCCCAAAAAGGATTGGCAAGGGGTGTGCTTTCGGTGATTAGATAATTTGATAGCGGCTTTTGATACGCAGAGGCCGAACTAATGAAAATATACTGCCCTGTCCGCCCGCTAAACAGGTCAATATCCCGCTTAACTTGCTGTGGTACAAAGTTAATGAAATTTGCAACCGCATCAAAGTTGTGACCCTTTAGGAGAGAGTTAACCTGTGCGGTATCGCTAATATCGCCCTGCAAATGAACCGCCCCCGAGAAGCCTTGCGGGATGCGCTGTCCACGGTTTAATAAGTACACTTCAAAGCCTTTTTTGAGACACAACTGCGTAATTGACGCACTTATGCGCCCCGTTCCGCCAATAAATAAAATTTTCATGCCAAATCTCCTTAGCCGCTTAGGCCATATTTTTTGTTCATGTAAACCATTAGCCCAAGTGCAACCGCCGCCGTTATCCCAAAAAAGAAAAAGGCTTCGGCTAAAACGCCGTTTGCGGCGTATTCTGCATATTCAGCGGCATCTGTACAAAAAACAATTTCGCCACAGCTTTGGCAAATATGCTCGACAATTTCTTCCGGGGCGTGGCGTGCCATATAGTCTAGCACCAGCCTAAGTTGGTTTGTGTACACAAAACGGAAGACTTCCGCCAGAGTATCATTACCGCTTGCCATCATAGGCCCCAGCCCCAAAATTATGGCAAGGGGCGTTGTAACGTATGGCATTTTTGAAAGCGCAAACATAATGCCCAGCAAAATTGAAATCGCACTTGCGGAAACCAGCACCCCCATAAGCACAAACGTGGAAACGCCCCAAAATCCGCCTGTTAGCGTAAACGCCAGCGCAACAGCGGTTGCGGCAAGCATAAGCGCACCCCAAACCCCGGCAGAATACTCGCCGGGTCTAACCCCCGCCATGGCCATAAACCGCAGGTTCATGGTGGATTTATCCTCCGAGATGAGTGCAGATGATGCCATAAGAAGCTGCATTCCCACAATCATGGGCAAAAACGAGGCAAAGCTGGTGGAAACGTGGTCGCCTGTCACAAGGGTGACAACAAAACCCAGCACAAGAAAAGCTACAGATGTACCCAAATATACCGGCTTATACAAAAGGCTTTTTAGTTGCTTAAAAAAAACCGCAGTTACGTTTCGAATGCTGCTTTTCCACATTAAAGTGCCACCCCCGTCATTTCCAAAAACACGGCTTCGAGGTCTGGGACGGTGCGCAGGGCGTTTCTTGCGGCGCAAAGCTCGGTTGGGTTGCCTTGCTCCACTATGCGCCCCTCGTACAAAAGTGCTACACGGTCGCATAACTTCAATGCTTCGTCCATATTGTGCGTGGTAAGGAAAATGGTGGCTCCGTCTTCCCTCTGCTTTTGCAGCAATTTACAGATGCTGCGTGCCGTTCCGGGGTCCAGCGCACTGGTTGGTTCGTCCAGTATAAGAACTTTTGGGCGATACAAAATTGCCCTAGCAAGGGCAAGCCGCTGAAACATCCCACGGGAAAGGGCACTTGCGATTTTGTTTGGAGAATCGCCAATGCCTACAGCTTCCAAAACCTCTTGCTTGCGGGATTTTGGCAAATCGTAAATGCGTGAGTACAAATCGAGGTTATCCATGCAGGTCATGTGAGAGTACAGGCCGCCGGCGTCCAGCATTATTCCTATTTCGTGCGGGCTTGCGGAAATTTTCGCTTCCCCGGAATCGGCTGTTGTCCACTGGGTAAGTATGTTGATAATTGTGGTTTTGCCGGCACCGGACGGACCCAAAAGCGCAAAGATTTCGCCCTGCGCAACATCCAGCGTTACGCCGTCCAGCACGGTTTTCTCGCCGTAGCTTTTTTTGAGATTTTGGATTTTTATCATGATAAAATTTTGCTCCTTGAGGGAGTCTAATTCTTCCCGTCAAAATCATGTTCGCCTTTTTCCGCCTTTTTAAGTTGCTGTTCCTGCTGTTCTGCACGCTGGCGGTACATCATGCCAATTTCTCGCTGTTTGATTAGCACTGTATCTATGCGTGCGGTTTGCTGGGATTCTTCACGTTTTTTGCGGCGGGTTGTAATAAAGCCGGGCATTTTTTCCCTCTCGCTGTTGTTGATTAAAATTGTGGAGAATTGCTCGTCCTCGTTTAGTTCCTTGCGGTTTTCTTCAATGTTTTTGCGCAGTTGCTCTGCGCCGGCGTTTATGAACGGGCGAGCCCTAACCAAAATACTGACAGAATCATCTTGAGGTTCCGGGTCATCTTTGCGTTCTTCGGCTTCGATTTCCTGCTCCAGCTCCTGCTCTAGGCGGTGATGCTCAAGCTCTTGCTCTATGAAAGCGTGTTCACGTTCGTCACGGGCATCCAAGATATCCTCGATGCTATTTTTGAGTTCGGCAAGTTTTTCCTTGCGCTCTTCCGATGCAAGATTGGGGTCGGCAAGTACACCCGCCATGGATGCACGAATCCGCTCGATTCGCATATCCTCGCCATCACGGATGTACATTTCGTCATCACGTACCTCGGCACGCTCACGCATATGCTGTTTGCGCAGTTCTTTTAACTTTTCACGTTTATCCATTTACGATTGAAATTCCTAACTCTGATAAATGTTCGTCTGTGGCGGCGTTGGGGGCGTTTGTTAGCGGGCAGGACGCATCTTTAACCTTGGGGAATGCGATAACTTCTCGAACGGAATCCGCACCTGTCATCAGCATGATAATTCGGTCGAAACCCAGCCCTATTCCGCAGTGTGGCGGCACACCGTATTTGAGAGCTTCCAAAAAGTAGCCAAAGGCTTCTTTTGCGCTGTCGGCGGTGAAGCCCAGAAAATTGAACAACTTGTCCTGAATATCACGGCGGTGGATACGCACGCTTCCGCTTCCCAGTTCGAAACCGTTTAGCACAAGGTCGTACGAGCGAGAGCGGACGGAATGCGGGTCGGTGTCCAAAAGCGGCAGGTCTTCCAAAACGGGAGACGTGAACGGATGCGTTGCGGCAAAGAACCGCTCGTCCTCGGGAGAGTATTCCAGCAGGGGGAACTCCGTAACCCACAGGAAGTTGAAGCCCTCCCTAGGGGTGCCTTTCCAATTTGCCGCCGCAAGGCGTACCGCACCCAATGCCTCCAGCACGATTTTTGTTTCATCGGCGCAAAGGAGAATCAAATCGCCGGGTTTTGCATCAAACTTTGCGGCAATTGTACGCAGTTCGTCCTCTGTGAAAAATTTTGAAATTGTGGATTTTATCGTGCCGTCTTCGGGCAAGGTAATCCAGGCAAGGCCTTTTGCTTTGTGAAGTTTTGCCAGTTCCACCAGTTCGTCTATTTTCTTGCGGGGCATGGCGGCGCAACCTGTAGCGGCAATGCCACGAACGCTTCCGCCGGCGTTTAACGCACCTGCAAACACTTGAAATTCTGTGCTGCGCACGGTGTCGGATATATCGCACAATTCGAAGCCAAAGCGGGTGTCGGGCTTGTCTGTGCCAAAACGCTCCATGGACTCTTTCCAGCTCATTTGCGGGAAATTTACGGGAATTTCTACACCCAACACCTCACGGAACATTTGTGACATCATTTCCTCGGTCATTTTCATGATGTCTTCCTCGTCTGCGAAAGACATTTCGATATCAACCTGGGTAAATTCCGGCTGGCGGTCTGCCCGCAGGTCTTCGTCCCGGAAACAGCGTGCAAGCTGGAAATATTTATCGAAGCCCGATATCATCAAAATTTGCTTCATCTGTTGTGGCGACTGCGGCAATGCGTAAAACGAGCCGGGATGAGTGCGAGACGGCACAAGATAGTCCCGTGCGCCCTCGGGCGAGCTGTTGATTAGCACGGGGGTTTCTATTTCCAAAAAGCCCGCATTTGAAAGATATTTGCGCAAAGATTGTGCGGCGTTGTGCCTAAGTTCAAAAACACGCTGCATTTCGGGGCGGCGCAAATCCATGTAGCGATATTTTAGGCGCATATCGGTGGCAACGCCCTCGTCTGCAACCTGAAACGGCGGCACTTCTGCTTCCGAAAGTATAGAAAGTTCCTGTATGTCAATTTCAATTGCGCCGGTGGGCATATTTGGGTTCACGTTTTCCGGGGTGCGGGCTATAACTTTTCCGGTTATTGCCACAACAAACTCGCCCCTAATGCTGCGGGCAAGCTGGTACAGTTCGGCGTTTTTCTCCTCGTCAATTACGGTTTGAACAATGCCTGTTCTGTCTCGCAAAACGATAAAAATGAGTTTGCTAAGGTATCTTTGCTTGTTTACCCATCCCATGACGGTAACGGTTTCTTCGATATTTTTTTGGGTTACTTCTCCGCAATAATGTGTACGTTTCATTTGCATCTCCTAGGGAAAAAATTATTTTGTACCATATTATACATAGTGCGTGTGCAAAAGAAAAGCGGCGAGCTAAAAAAATTCAAAGAAGTTTTCGAGAGTTTTCGAGAAGTTTCAAAGTGAACCGGTTAGTGACACCAACCACTTCACTTTGCAGAGTGCGCAAAATGTGCTATACTTATGCACAGATTAATTCCGGGAGGTTATTGCGAATGAAACTTGTAATGGCAATTATAAACGATGATGATGCGTTTCACATCATGGACCAGCTTAGTGCAAAGGGCTTCAGCGCAACAAAGTTAGCCTCGACCGGGGGGTTTTTGCGGGCAGGCAACACCACGCTTATATGCGGCGTAGAGGAAGACCGCATTCCCGAACTTATGGAAATTATTGAGAAAAAATGCAAATCTCGCAAGCAAATTACGTCTGTAAACGCCATGAACGTAAACGCCAACGAGAGTTTTGCACCATACCCCGTGGAGGTAACAATGGGGGGTGCTACAATCTTTGTTCTGGATGTAGCCGAATTTAAGAAAATATAGGGGGGTACTATGGAAAACTCGATGAAAGTTTCCGAAATGCTTGCGGCACGCTTTAGCGAGGCCAATGCTGTGGAGCGAAAAGCCCCGCAGGAAGATTTTCGCTTCACCCTAAACCGTCTCTCCGACGAAGGCCTGGCAGACCGTTTGCAGGGCTTAATCGGCGAAATTTCCAAGCAGGGCAAACGTCTTGCCCAACACATGGATTTTGGCGAACTTAAATCTTACCGTGCGCTAATCACGGATTTTATAAACGAGGTTGTAACTCACTCCCACGAATTTAGCCGTGAAAACTTCCTAGACCGCCGTGGTCGCCACCATGTATACGGCATTGTGCGCCTTGTAAACCAAGATTTGGACGAGCTTGCGCAAGAGCTTCTCAAAAAAGAAAAAGACCGTCTCACAATTCTGGATAAAATTGACGAAATCCACGGTCTACTACTAGACATGATAGTCTAATGGCTCACGCTTATATCTTCGAGGGCGAAAATAAAACCGCCGTACGAGAACAAGCCCTTGCTTTCGCAAAAGGGCTTAATTGTGCGCACAGCGCACCCCAAATACCGGAAACACATGACCAAACCAACCCATCATCCCTAAGCCGTACGCCATTTCACGCACGGCAAAATTTGACCGCTTGCGGTACTTGCCACAGTTGCCGCATTTTTGACAGCGGCAACCATCCGGATACTATCTATGTACACGGCACAAAACAAAGTAGCATTGGCGTGGACGATGTTAGGGAACAAATCGTAGTTCCGGCGGCAATAAAGCCGTTCAAATACGAATACAAAATTTTCATCACCGAAAACGCAGACACCCTTACACCGCAAGCGCAAAATGCTCTCTTAAAAACCATCGAAGAACCCGCACCCTACGGGGTATTTTTATTTCTCGCACCCAATACGTTTAATTTCCTGCCAACAATTTTGTCTCGGTGCGTTGTGAAAAAAGTCCGCAGTGCAAGCGGTGACGTTTCGCCGGAAATTAAGGCTCTTGCAGAGGAAATTTTTGCTACACTTGCCGGTGCGGATATCCCACAGGCTTTTGCCCTGTATCGCAAAATCGAACCTTTGCCCAAAGACGAAGTTCAGGAATTTTTGAACGCCTTGTACATTTTGTGCGGTCAAAAACGCCATCTTTTAGCCGCAACCCAAATAACGAAAACAAAGCAAGCCCTTTCTCAAAATGCAAATGCACAACTGGCAATAGAATTGCTTTTTCTAAAGATGAGAGGTGCCGCATGATAATTGTAGGTGTACGTTTCAAGGAAGCTGGCAAGGTTTATTATTTCGACCCGGACAAGCTGGAAGATTTGCCCCTTGGCACGCCGGTGATAGTTGAAACCGGTCGTGGCGCAGCGTACGGCATTGTTGCGCTGGAAATACGTGACGCAGACGTACGAGGTTTGAGCCTGCCGCTGCGCAAGGTGATTCGCCCGGCAACTGCGCAGGACACCGAGCAGGAAGAAAACAATCGCAACCGTGAAGAAGATGCCCGTGAAACTTGCGCCGAAAAAATTAAAGAGCATGGGCTTGATATGCACCTTGTTAACGTGGAGCTTTCTTTTGATTTAAGCAAAATCATTTTTTATTTCACCGCCGATGGCAGAGTAGACTTTCGTGAGTTGGTAAAAGACCTTGCCGCAACTTTCCGTATGCGCATTGAACTGCGGCAAATAGGAGTACGTGACGAAGCGAAAATGCTAAACGGCATTGGAATTTGCGGGCGGACTCTATGTTGCGCTACATTTTTGGATGAATTTCAGCCTGTGTCCATTAAGTCTGCAAAAGACCAGGGACTTAGTCTCAACCCCACAAAAATTTCCGGCGTGTGCGGGAAACTTATGTGCTGTCTAAAATACGAAGAGGAAACCTATGTAGAGCTTACAAAGGGATTGCCCGGTGTGGGCGACCTGGTTCAAACCCCTGCGGGCAAAGGCGATGTTTTGAGCATAAATATATTGCGCCAAACCGCAAGGGTAGCCGTGCGCCAAAAGCCAAACGAAGACCCCACCGTTGATATTTATCCCGCCGCCGACATAAAAATTCTCGAACGCCGCCCCCAATGCGAACGTGGATGCAAATGCCCGAAATGTAAGAAGTAGTTCTGGGGGGCGTTGCCCCCATTAAAGGGGCTGTTGCAAAATTTGCAACAGCCTTTTTTTCGTTCACTGGGAAATTGAACCCGGCAATGGGGTGAGAGAATGTGTACGCCTGTAAGATGTGTCCTCGGTTTGCGCCCCTACCTCGGGAAAAACTTTTCGGATGCGGGTGACGCGCACGGCACTGTCCCCCGCATCCGAAAAGTATTTCCCGACGGGGCTTTGGCTTGTGCAATCTTGTAAGGGATTTTGTTTGCGGTCTTGGGGATTGTTGCAAAAAACGAAACCCGCACGCAGTCATTCCGGGCTTGACTCGGAATCTACCCTGTCCCGCTCTAGCTAAGGGGATTGCGGGTCAAGCCCGCAATGACTGCGGTTTTTTGTATTCTCAGGAAACTGAACCTGGCTTCGAGAGAATGCGAATGCTCGGAGATGTGTCCTCGGTTTTAACTTTTTATTTGCGCTGTGAAGGATGTTTTTTCGGATGTTTTTCCCAGTACGAAAAATGTATCGTTTTCACGGTAGGCGGTTACGGTTATTTCCTCGCCGTGGCGGGCTTCCGCTTGGTAGTTTATTTGAATTTCTCGCCAAACTTGCGGTGTTTGGTCTACCTGCGGGTACAGTGCGTTGCCTATTAAATCGCCGTAGATGCTGTTGTTCATGTGGCGGTTTGTATCAACATCGGCGTAGCGCACGGTGTGAGTGTGGCGGGAAAATTCTTCGTCAAAAGATTCGGCGGGTGGCGTAATTTTTTCCGGGTTAATTTTTACGCCGTGGTCTGCAAATTCCGGCAATTTTACGGGCAGGGCTTTTGGCTTTAGAATTTTGCGTTCGGCAATGTCAAACAAAACCCACATACTTGCCCACTCCATTATTTTTTTGCCGCTTGTATCGTACATATCGCCTTTGCGGGTGAAAGTTCCTCGGGCTGCACCGTCCGGCCAGGTGCGTATTTTTACGGTTTCGCCGTATGCGGGCATTCTTGCCGCAAAAACTGCAAAACGCTGCAAAACAAAGGTCATGTTGTAGGCAGCCAGTTCGTTAAAGCCGATTTTTAGCGTGTTTGCGTTTTCATCGGCGGCAATGTGAACCGTTCTCAAAAGTGCCGAAAGGCGCACTCTCCCCAAAAAATCCAGGTCGTAGTATGAGATTTTGTGGTTTTCTTCGTACATTTTACAGGGTGAAGTTTCGTGATTTTTCATGCGAATTTTCCCTCCGTTTGGAAATTTTCGAAAACGAAGTGGTTAGTGACACCAACCACTTCATTCCAACAAAAGCGGGCGCGGCCCGCAACGAAAACCGAGGACACGTCTTCAATCGTGAGTATTCTCTCGAAGCCGGGTTCAATTTTCTGCCCAACAAAAATGTTCGTTGGCTATTTTAGCATAATGTGCTAAAGTGTTTCTATGGAAAATTCGGCGAAGACTTTGTACGAAACGGAACCCGTTGATAGCCACGCAGATGCAATTTGTGCATTTGTGAATGCCTATGACGTGTTGCAAAAAAATTTGTGCGAAACGGGGGGCGAAAGCACCGCATTCGCCGATGTGCTTCGTGCGGCAATGTTTCGCCCGGTGCGCCCGGCGGGTACGAACAGCCCGTCGCTTAGTTTGTATGAAATTGGCGTAGCGTATGTGCCGGGAAGCCCCGGAAAATACGGCATAAACCAGCGCAAGCTATCCATGGCACTAAACGAGCGCAATGGCGATATTTATGCACTGTTGGTACAGCCCGGCGGCATATTGCCCGTTCTTACGGAAATGCTTGCACAGTTCGTGCATCCCCCGGAGGATGCAGAACCTCCCGACGAAGCTATTCGCACTGCGGCACTGCGTTTTTCAAACGAGTGTCGGCGGCTTATTGCGATGTGGGTGTAGACTTTTCCGAAATCCTAACGTATATATTCAAAATTTGAGGAGGAACTCACATGAACGAACATGAAAACCAGTCACAGCACGAAAGCCACGACGAACTATCCCGGGTAGTTGAGCCGGAAATTGTGAAAATGAGTGCAACCCAGCGGATGTTTGCTTTGCTTGCATCACCGGGCGAACTTATGCGAAATGTCAAGGCTTACCCGGTTATTCTTGCGCCGTTTTTGCTTGCGGTGGTGCTGGGGCTTTTGACAATCCCGGTGGGGCTTGCAATTACGGAAATTAGCATGGTTGAAATGCGGCATATTTTTACGGAACGATATCCCACCGCCGCAATGAACCCATTTGACATGGACGCACTTGCCGGCGAATACGGCGATTTGCCTGCGGCAGATATTGTGGGAATGACGGTGATTATCACTTCCGTTATAGGTGCATTTGCATTCCCGTTTATAATCGGTTTTTTCGCAACCCTGGGTATTTTTATTCTAAGCAAAATTTTGCGGGGTCCTGCGAAATTTGGGCAAACTTTCTCGATGTATCTACACGTGTATGTGCTTTATGCGCTGGGGCTTTTGGTTGCGCAAGCTCTGATGGTGGCAACCGGCAGTTTTGTGGATGTGACTTCAATTGCGCCGCTTCTTATGCCCCAGGGCAATATTTCACAGCCTATGTATGTTGCCCTTATGAGCATCAGCGTCTTTTCGATTTGGTACACGGTTATCACCTTTATTGGCGTGAAAGTTATCAACGATTTTTGCAATACAAAAGCGGCAATTATTACGATAATAACCTTTGCGGCGTGGATTGGAATTAATGCTGTACTCAGTACGTTCTCATGGCGGACATTTGATGCAATGTATGCGGCAGGACTTCTATAATGAAGAAGAAGCTAATTTTTGCGGCGGTTATCATTCTTGTGGGCGGGTTTATTGCATTCAATTTTGTGCGGATGAATAGTGCGGAAGATGACGGCATTCCACGCACTGCGCCGCCCGTACACTGGGCGTATCCCAGTACGCAAACGATTGTTAGCCGTGTTAACGCCCGTGGTACTGTAGAACTGCGGGACAGGCATCTTGTGTTTCCGGAAACAACAGCGCAAATCCTTACCGTTCATGTAAGCGTGGGCGATACGGTAAACGTGGGCGATGTGCTAATCACCTACGATGACGATGTGCTGGAAACCCTTACAGACCAGCTTGCGCAAGCCAGGCTGGCACTGCGCTCGGCAGAGCTTGGGCTTGCCGCAGCGCAAATAGGCCCGGCAGATACAGAAATTCTTGCGGCGGATAACCAAATAGAGCAAGCCCGTGCAAGCATCTCCAACATCGAGGCACAGCTTGACCAAATAGACCTACAAATTTCCCAAACGGCAGACAATATCGCCACGGTTCGCAATACACTCTCCAATACGCAATTTCTGTACGATGGCGGAATTGTGCCACGGGTTGAACTGGACAACGCCACCGATGCCCTGCGCCGCATAGAAGACCAGCTTGCGATTTTAGAATCACAGCGGTATGCCATTGCACTGGGATTGCCCATGGCGCAGGAATCTGAACGGCTGGCAACTGCCCAGCGAGACGCTGTGCTTCACCGCAACCAACAGCCCGCCGCCGTAAACCAGGCGCAGTTACAGCAAATCGCCATAGAGCAGGCGCAGTTAAACATCGCACAAATCCAGCGCAATATAGACGATTTTCGCCGTGAGGAAATTGCCACAATTTCCGGCACGGTAATAGGCGTGCTTGCAGAAGCCGGCGAGGTTAGCATAATGGGACGGCCACTGATGGAAATCGCAGACGTTTCCCACGAAAATCTTGTGGTCACGGTTCACGTGCCGGAGAATGACAGCGGCGCAATCAGCCTTGGGCAGGAAGTGGAAATTTCCGGCGGCGCAATTGGAACCCGCCGTTACGAGGGCTATATCCAGCTAATTCACCCCATTGCCGCACCACGCCAAATGGGAACCACAATCGAAACCGTGGTCACAGTTGAGATTGCGCTTGCGGGTGAAACGGCACTTAGGGCAGGCAACACGGTTGATGCCGACATTATCACAAGCATTAGCGAGGACACGTTGGTGGTGCCGCTTATGGCCACGGTTAGTGCAGGTGGCGGCGAAACTTTCGTTTTCGTAATAAACGATGATTCCGAGCTTGAGCGGGTGGATGTAACCCTGGGCGAATTTTCCGCAATATACATCGAAGTTTTTGGCATTTACGAAACCTCAAGGGTAGTCGCAAACCCAACCCCCGCCATGCACCACGACATGATTGTACGCCCGATACCTTCGTTGCAGTAGACCTTGGGGGAGGGAAAAAAGGAAGACTTCCCGCCAAAGGCGGGAACGGCTCTAAAGAGCCGCCGGCATTCGCCGGGTCATAAAAGTTTCCCTCCCCCCAATCCCCCCTCCCATCAAACTTTGACATTGGGAGTTTTTTGGCTTTGTGAATCCTTGTAC
>Ga0209755_10004034_pt1 | contig 17743 bp, 11 predicted proteins | sample TergutCo191P1_FD_187301 | JGI IMG/M metagenome (GOLD analysis project Ga0209755, IMG submission 187301) | Cornitermes sp. P1 segment gut microbial communities from Petit-Saut dam, French Guiana - Co191P1 (SPAdes) (version 2) | ecosystem: Host-associated > Arthropoda: Insects > Digestive system...
GGGGGGGGGGGGGAAGAGAAGAAGAAGAAGTGTATTGTTTACAGAATGGAAATGCATAAAACCCTTAGTCATTCTTCACTGGGTATCTCTTCATGTTATACATGTGGTTCTCATGACGATGGTTGTCAAGACTGTGAGCTTCTTGGATTGGAGACAACTGTTTCCTCCACTTTGTTCACACCTATATACCAGACTGTGGCATCATTATCCCAAAAGATTGTCATCTTGACACAGATCTTCAGTTGTCAACGTTTTAAGACACAGTGACACTGTTTCCACTTACAGATAAGAGAAAATTCTGCCCATTTTCCTTGGCTAGTTAGTGGTGACGTCTGCTACATTACTTTCTCAAAATAGCTTTATTATTTATGTTTGAAGGTTTGGAATGCCATATTTTTCCATTTGTGTGTGTGTTGGGAAGTATCATAGCCAATGTTTTATATATTTTGTACAAGTGTGTGACATGGATCTATATAAAGACATCCTACTGTAGATGTTTTCAAGATATCAGCCAAAGGTTTCCTACATTTTGCAGAAATCAAAGATTGTTCTGCTGTCAGAAAAAAAAAAAGTTTTTTATTTCATTCCTCTATTCTATTGTGGTGAAATTAGGAACTGCAATAAATAGTTTTATTTCCAAATTTTGCTTTTGGCATGGGCTTTTGAATCCATATTTGTTGTTTCATGGTGCAGTCTGGTGACATTGTGCAGTCACTGCTGTGACATACATAAATCTCACCCATTGTACTAGTAGGTGTACCACTAGTTCTGTGTGAGGTACCCATTGTTGGAGTGATGAATGTTTGGTAACATTTCAAGCCATCAGTATTCTGTTAATCTTCACTGAATGAGGTGTGTTGTCTGCCCTCACTTGTCCTCAGGCAGTGAATGGTGTGTAAAGTTCAGGCGTATATCATTTTTAATAAAATTGAGGACATTGTTCTTTAATGGAGGATGTGATTGTGCCGTAGCTTAAGCCATATTTTATGAGATAGATTGCTATTGGCTATATTATCTTTATAAACTTCTTTTTGGCATTAAAGATTTAAATTATGTAGGTTGTGCTGCAGTAGGTTTTGCTATTGTAATATATATACACAAGGGTTATTGTAATTTATACTTAAAAACTTCGCATGTAGTTAAGCATCTCCTGTTTTAATATCAACTTCACCATGTATAGGTGTACCTTGTTCATTTAGTTGAGACTGTAGGGCTCAAAATTATGACAACAGATCCATTGATGTTAAAGAAATGCTGTTACCAAAATGTAGGATGAGTTTTGAATTTAAATTTTCATTTGGAATGGTGACAGTTGCATATATTCGTTGTGGATAATTTAAATTGAGTCAATGAAGAGGTGAGTTTCTCACTATGAAATTGTACCCCTTTATCTCAGTTGTAATTAAGCATCTCCCATTTTAATATCAGCTTCACCATATTTAGGTGTACCTTTTTCATTTAGTTGAGACTGTAGTGCTCAAAATTATGACAATAGATCCATTGATGTCAAAGAAATGCCATTACCAAAATGTAGGATCAGTTTTGAATTTATTTCATTTGGAATGGTGACAGTTGCAGATATTCGTTGTGGATGAGTTAACATTGAGTCAATGAAGAGGTGAGTTTCTCAATATGAAATTATGCCCCTTTATCTCAGTTTCCTCTTTCTTTAGGGCTATTTTTCATAGTTCCTATGACTTCTTGCATCCCCATTATATTGCATCCACAAAATATAATTCTGCCTTTTATGGAAATGATATGATCAAGTTGAAAGAGGGGTGTAGCCTTATTTACCCCTATAGTTGGGTATTGTGTCCTCATGGAGTATTGTCATTTGACAAAAGACTGTACTAGTGTAGGTAGTAGTAATGTTTATAGACACTTAGAAGGTGTAAATTCGGTCTAATGACTGGAGTGTTTCATGATGGTGGAAGAGGAACATACCTCCAAACAGTGAGTGGCTACTTCATAAAGTGTCACATATTATATTTCTGAAAAGTTTAATTTTTTAGAAAACTTGTTTTCTCAGCAGTGTAAATCTGTCCATCAATTAATTTCACTCTCATAACAAGATGATAGTGACAATGAAAATTGATCTTCAGGTGAAATTGAAGAGGGAGAATCAAACACAAAGGAGTTCTTATTCTGTGTGCTTGATTGAGAAATCCTTTGTTCTAGATTCTCCCTGAGAATGTCGTATGTAAACCAAAACATGCAGGGTAGTGTATACTATAGGATAATACATTATGTGTTTGCATTAAGTTGAAGTTATATGAATAACATTATGATTGCTTGAAATATGAATAATATTAAAGTTTTTGAACCTGTTTTTAAAACTATATTAGTTGATATTTGTCTCGTAAATTTCCAATTTCACATAGGTCTAAAACAAGTAGATGCTTTATTCCCAGTATATTTCTGTCTTAGTATGTTCCAGTATTTATCTATACGTCCACAGGGACTGGAATTGTGTGGAATATATAGATTTGTTTTATCCACCATGTTCATTTATGAGCTGAAAATATAAGTGTGTGATGAAGAAGATATTCACAAAGAAATAAACATAGGAAAACTATAAGCCTATACGTGTTTTAGTTTATTTTACGAAAGTATGAAGTTCTTAAAAAAATATGACAATTAAGTATTGGAGAGCAAGCAAATTATTGATGATAAAAATATAGAAATATAGCACATTAATAATGCAAAATTCACAGTTATTAAACAGATATTTGAGACAGCTTTCAGGATGAGTATTTAATTTTTCGGTTATCACATCATGTAACAGTAGAATACAGTTTGGGATGATACCCAGATTATAAATTATTTTAATTTTCTCGCACATTGGTGTAATAATGTGGGATTCAACCATTACTCAAGTTGGCACTGCATTAAGTGGTCTGTTCAACATATGAGTTATGGTGTGCATGAAGATGCTTGCATTCAGCCAAAGCATGCTGCAACAAAAAAAAGAAATCTCGAGGGTACTTACATTTATTTACAATTAATCTACAAGATTGAGGTGCTTGAGAACAAAGTGCCAAGGAAAGTAAAAAGGTCTTGAATGGAAGAGTTAGCAGGGGAGTGAAGAAAACTACTTGTATACACATTCAAACCCTGACACAGCACTGCTGTTTTTCCACTCCAGTTTTGCAGTGTATATCAAGGGTAGCAGGAAATTAAAATACTGGGTATCAGAGAATTTCTTTTCACAGACATTCATGGGCTCTATACTGGGCTCTGACTATGTACTGAAATAGTTTATTTATAATAACTAAATCTCGATGTTGGTATGGTACAGTTAGATATCAGTCATGAAGACAGAAACATGTGTGAAACCCCAATGGGAGGGCAGTTGGAGAGCAGGCATGTCATATGAGTTAGTTATATTAAAAAATCTTTCAGAGAACTAGAAAGTTACTTCATTTTGGGGTGTGATGTGACTCCATTTAGTTTGGAAAATAGGTACCAGTGTTTTGGGGAAATGTTGTGTCTCCATTTTCAGGGTGGTGTGTGCTTTTGCCTTGAAGAAGGCAGCAGCAAATTCCTCTGAAATATTTGGTTCCTCTGTACCAAACTACACAGCGTCACATCCAAGAAAACAGTAATTTTTGTGGTCTCTGTTGTGGGAACGTCAAACTTCATTGAGTTAGGTTTTTTGGGATGGGAACTTGATTTAGGTATAACTGCCTTAGGACAAGTTCCAGTGGCAAGTGTTACTGATAGTGATGATGATGAAATTTTGGTTTCTGTAACAGCAAGAAATAGAGAAGTTTGGCATTTATAAAATTTTTAAGGAATGATCTGTACTATGAAATTAAATTAATAATGTGAGTTATTCAGCTCTAATAGCAGCACAGTTGAATTGCTTATTCTTCCAGGCAGTGACATTGTGTCCCTGGGTGAATATTGCCTGTTATTTTGAGACATTATAGTGGTCTTGTCTTGAAGCGTTAGGCACATATCACCCAGTGACCTGGCACCATGTTGCAGAAGAATGGAGAGCTAAACTAATGATCTTTTTAACCTTCTGTTTTTAATTTATCACATGAACTATGCTAAAATACTTCTGAGGAACTCTTGTACACTCCCATCTTGAAACACTGACATACATTATTTTGAGATAATTGTAACAGCATGAGCTGAGGGTCACTGTGTTGACTCACACAGGTGGATGCTCCCCTATATGTGGTGCATGTGATGAGCAAGTCAGCAGGGGATGTGATAAAGCAGAAGCGGGGTCAGGGACAGGTGGTGTTTGGAGAGACAATAGCTGCTTCACTGGGCACAGATGGGACACACCAGTGGAACAGATGCTGGCAGCATGCAGCTGCCCACGTCATGAGCCCCCCTCTGCGCCCTGATTCCAATACACCAAACAAACTCTTGGATCTCCTTGCCTTGTAAGTGCTAGGACCTGGAAAATGAGGGAAACATGTTGGTTATGTGCAGTATGGTTGATATGTCTGAACATTCCAGAACTCTGCTGTGACAGTAATTAGTCACTAGGTATAAGTAATTATGGCTATCCATGTGAATTTTGGTGATAAAGGTAAAGTTTGTCCATTTTGACAGTTTGGATTGTAGCCATTTTTTAAAAAGTCAAAACTTCATGTAGCCAGTTAGAACGATAAATAATTTGTAGGAATTTATTTTTCATATTTTGTGCATAAAAAAAGTTTCAAAACATATGAAATGTCAGAAAATAACATCTTATACTATACTTTGAAATGCCATTACATTGAGTGTTAATTAGCTTTGTTTTTGGAAAACTAACATATCATTAGTAGCGCCGGGATTAACTGTGCTGTAGGGTTGTGTAAAATCTCGTCATTTACAAACACCTCATTTGCTTGATACATTTGTATCTGCATTTTTCAAGAGGAGAGTTTGTATTCATAGAACCACGTCTGGCCAGCAGGCTGTATGCATGCTGTAGATGAACATGTTTTGATGGTATTCAGTGTTGAATCTTTGACAAACATTAATCAATAACATGTGATTTTTATCCAAACTGGACAACTTTATACCCAAAAGCTTAAGTGTGTTCTAATTGTGTTTGGACATAAGAAAGTATTTCACACAGACACCCAGTTTTACTGGTGTGCATATATGTGAAATGTAATGTTAAGTACCATTTTAATCTGTCACGAACTTTACGATTCTGTGTGAATCTACCCTGTAAACATTGGGAGCCTTTTGCTGAATTTGTGTGTGTTTAGGTACATGAAACATCTTCATACCATACATTCTTGGTGTTCAGTAATGCACACATTGATGTGCAAAGCAGAATTAATGAAAGGCATGGCTTACAGTTGGTGAAGCATCATGTCAAAAAATTGATTTTGTCTGTAAATCAGGTCTCTAGGGAATGTCTGTTGATCAACAAACTACCTCCAGAAATTAGAAGCCAGGGTAAAAATTTAAAAAGTATTTGAAGCTGTTTTATTCGGTAGTTATTCACAGTTGCTTAGCCCACTATAACAAAAAAGACTGTAGAATAGTTAATTCTGCCACTTATTACTGTTTATGAGTGTGTGATACATCACAAAATTCAACAGTCATTTACTTTGTGATGAGGACTGTGGCACATATATGACCATTGTTCAGCATGTTTGGAACAAGGTGTTCTCATCAAAATGTGTTCTTATGATGAGTGCATGGATATGTTGTAATGTATAGCAGATTACTCGTTATGCCAATCAAAATGTTTTTACATCCAGCTGACTGATGACAATATGCAGAACCAAGGAATACAGATACATAGATACATGATGATAGTTTAAACAGAAGAACTGAAGTTTTGTTCTGAAGTGTGGTATCACTTCTTCAAGCCATCAGTTTTTGCAACTACTTCATATATGGATAGGCTGTAGAACAGTTTTAGAAGAAACATCTAAAAATGTTAAATGTTAAAATGATAATGTTAAAATTTTGGTAGCCATTGCTGTCATACACCTATGATGTACCTAGTTTTGTGTGTGATTATACTTAAAATAAATCAAAACACAGGGTGAACTTAAATGTTTACACATACTTATTTTAAATTGGGTTTTGTTGATATGGCCCTGTGTAAGTTACTTACACTGCTGTATATGAACACCGAACTTCTCTTTCTTGAATACATGTTATTTGTTCTAGACTTGTTATTTACATTGAACGTTCCATTTTACACCTTTCTGACATATTATTCTGACATACAAGTGCAATTTCACAGTATACAAGTGTCACCTCCAAGAAGAAAAATGTTGTTATAATGCTGTTTGACAGTAGACACATTCCCAAGTGTGGTACTGTGAACAAGTCAGTGTTATGTTTCTGTTAATGTGTAACATATTTTCTCTACTGAATCTTTTCAGAGTCCTAGATTAAAAAATTGGCATGAAGTTAAATGTGGCAAATGTATTTTGTTGAGGGATTGCAACTAAGTATTGAAGTTTTTTTATAGGCTCTCTGACATTTCCCAGTCGGTTGAAACTGTGGCATTGCACCATTCTTACAATATCTGCATGATCATGTAGGAATGAGATTATTATGGCATGAGTATATACATTATGAAATTCTGGGATATGACACTGTGATTTGTTCTGAACAAAGCTGCTACCCTCATCTTTAGGGTCCCCTCAGTGAACATTGGTATCTACTTACCAAAATGTATGAGGTATATCCCAGATCACAATCAGATTGTTTATTCAGGTTTAAAAACGGCATTGAAAATTTGTAAATAGAGGGGGGGGGAGAAGGCTCTGTCTTAGGGTTGACTGATGTATTTGTATTACCTTAAAATTTCCATGCTTGAAACACATCATATAAGGCTTTTTATTACTGATTTATGAAAAAAGTTAGAAGCTATCATGGTCCTGATCAGGGGTGGCTTACCTATGAGGAATGCAGGGCTGCTGCCCTCCCAGAAATTTTGGGAAGAGTTAACTAAATATCTGAATGAAAGTTTTCATTAGGAGACATGTTTGTTCTCTTAAAGAATATGAATGAAATCGTTTTAAATTCAAGTGCTTGCAGAAGACTTATCAGTGCTGGTCAGAACAAAAAAGCGAGCAGGCTGTGCCTTGCCCAGACATGTGGTGGCCTCAGCACAGCTAGGGAAATGGGTGGGACAGATTGCAATCTAGGTTGCTGGCCAGGGCTGTAGTCACTATAGCCCAGAGAGTATTTCATGGAGGACTTTTTATATTTGTTAATGTCTTTTCTAGCATTTCAAATGCATGCATTTGATAACCATTTTGACCAATCTGTTTTCAAAGCAATATTTATGATTGTTTTAATTTTAGTAGTTGCAGTTTTAAGATAAATGTGAACAAGAACATTTTGAAGCATTTACAGGGCATAAATTTTTTGTAATTAACTCTTGCTGGGATGGCTGGGATGAATTTAGGTCATACAACATCTGATTCAGTTATTTCTCAGGAATCATCAAGCAGAAAACTAAGTTATGTGAGAAAATTTGACCCTGATATATACACTAAGAATTAGTGCTTGAGTGGCTGTTCTGAAAGAAATGCTCTGTTAAGCCCTTCTGATGAATCACATAATAATCCTAACCTTAGCTGTATTACAAGAAAGGTCCACTAAGACCAGTGATACTTATTATCTGTAATGATTAGCCACAAAATGTTTCCATAAAATCTGAACTTGCATTGTTTGTAACCAAATGTAAATGTGTCTGTTTTCTCAGATGCGATGCCACATAATTTGGTAGATAGTTACGACATTTTGGAGTAATGAATGGTCTCTATCTTCAGGGTAGAACAGAGAAATTCTACTTCTCTTCTACCCTGCAAATGGTGCAGCACATTCCTCCAAAATGTTGGTATCTGTCTACCTAACAAAAACCATAACCTTTCATATTCACCACTGTAAATATCTCACATAGTAAAATGTTGTAGAAACTGATTACTTGTCTTAATTGATATTTGTATAAGAGTGTTAATTTTCAGAATTATTCTCCTATTCCTTTCGTGTAGCGTATGTACCTTGTTCTAAACTCTGCAGGGCTGATGTCACTTGGGATTCTTCATACATGTGTATTGCTTTTGGCAAAGTCTCTGAATCATCCCTCATGTTCTGTGTTAACAACATGAAACTTCTTTATTCTTCTTTACTATATGCTTTATGTATTCATGTACAGTGTAAGTTTCTATTTGGTGCAGCAGTGCTAAGAATTCTTCAAATTTGTACCCTGGCATAGACTTCTGATGGTAATATTTGTTAATATTTGTTGCTGATCAGAATTGTAATTGCTTTGCTGAAGTCCAAATTCTGATGGGAGGGAATTGTATCTGTGTGGCAACAGAAAAGACTGTTTCTGAGAACTGCTCTTTTATGGGCTATTGTGTGATGAGTAGTGGTGATTTGTACAATAAGAACCAACAGGATGCACTGTGTACTTTAAATTTATTTCAATAATTAACCTCTACATGTTTCAAGCAGGCTTACTGCTCATCATCAGGAGGTACTACTCTGTGTATACAGCAGTTGGTGCATGTATTGCTGAAAATAATGGAATTGTTTAAAATTACTTAAGTATATATACATAGTCATTGAAAGCGTAAAACATTTTGTTGTCAGTAAAATTTCAGATTATGTTAAAGAGCATTAAATAATTAAAGTATATATCATGATGCATGGTGAACAAAACATTAAATTTGTGGTAATTCCATACCAGCTTTTCGAGACAACCTTGAAGGACCATTTGATTGTCCTGAAATGTTGGTAAGGAATTACCGTTACCTGCCATGTAATAGCCCAGAAGAGCATGGTTCTCATCTGCTTCACATTGGAAGCTTGAAATCAGGCATAAGACTGTTGCTGATTTTCAGTGCATAAGTGTGTGTATGTATGGACACTTGTTTTTGTGTACATACTGCATCCTGTCTTCTCCACATATTAGCAAGTAAATTTTGAAATTTTGAAAATATCAGAAGTTTGTGGAATTAATTAAAATGAAATACCATTACTGTACAGCGTAAATATTGTGATATTTATTTGAATCAAAATAACTGATACACACAGCAATTGTAATTTGTACAATTTCAGAAGATTGGAGATGACTCTTCAGGATATTATTATGCCTCTGTGTGAACCTTTCCTTTTGTCCCAATTCAGTTTTAGAAATGACAGTTAAGACAAATTTGTTTTTGTGAATTATCGTAGTTTGTTACGGTGATGGTTCTTTGAAAAGTTTGTATTGTTTTTAAGATTAAGTTTTAGAGGGATGGAAAATGATACCCTGGTAACTGTGTGAACTACTTTGGTCTTTTGATAGTAACTGATTGTTTCTTAATTATGTTAAATTTTTATGGTGACATGTAATTAATATATCTACTGCAGGAACAGCTGTTAGATGTAATGTTCTGTGAAGTGTAATGTGTGACTCTCTTCTTCTGATACTCTCTCTACTTTTGCAAAAGTGTAAGATTGCGTTAGGTTGAACAAGAATTCATTTTCAGCCAACATTATATTTAAGTTATGAATGACTATAAGGTATGAACAGTTTGGGTTCAGGTTACTTCAGATATGTCTTCTCATGGTTTTGTCAGGGATGTTCTTCAAGTGACCGGAAGTGATAACTGTACATTCAATGCCAGCCAGAAGAGTCTTGGCCAGAATGATTTTACCAAGATCCCAAATGGCGTGAATGGTGTTGAAGATCGAATGTCAGTTATCTGGGAGAAGGGGGTGCATTCAGGAAAGATGGATCCTACACGGTTTGTGGCCATTACTAGTACAAATGCTGCCAAAATATTCAACATCTACCCAAGAAAGGTTGGTGTATAAATGTATGTTTCTTTTATGTCAGTAATTAAAGTGAAAGAATTTAAAAAAAAATATTCAATGATTGATTAACCTTTGCTTTCAAAACTAAGTTTCTCTTTTGGACTTTTTTAAGGGGCATTTCTCAGTTACAGCATGAAATATTTATTTTTATGGAGCAGTTTACTGTAGGAAGTGAAGCAAATCACTGGCAGAAGGTAATTGCTGGAAAATTTCCTGTGAATTTTTTTTTTTTGTTGTTGAGGGAGTTGGGGGGGGATAAATCTGTTAGTAAATAAGTTAGTAGGAGAGTGAGAATTATGAAAGAATGAATTTTTATAATTCAAATTTTATAATTTGCTACTATCTTAGGTAATAAAACTATGAAACTTTGCATCTTATGTGCCAGAATTGTTATTTAGGGTGTGTGTTATGAAATCCAAAATTTATTAGCCCATGATTCACTTTTTATCATCTACTATTTGAAATCATAATTATTACAGTAAAACACAATAAAGGTTGCACATCTTTTTTCCAGGGTTGTATTGCCATTGGTTCTGATGCTGACATAGTAATCTGGGATGCAAATAAAACTCACACTATTTCATCCAAAACCCATCATCATGCAGTTGACTTCAACATCTTTGAGGTGAGTTCAACTGTTTTGAAAAAAATTCACTGAGATTTTAGAAATTTCGTTTGGTTCAGTTTTAATATGATGTCTTAGAGTGTAAGACAGGCTCACTTATGAACAAATATCTTCATTGCTTTGGACATTGTGAGTTGTGGTTTGAATTAAACAGTTGGGTCAAAGGAAACAAAAGTAATGTATGTGATTGCAGTGACTGTTGTGTGCCAGATCACTAGGGGCGGTTAGGAAAAGAAGCATCTTACAATGTATGATGTGTCTGAACCTGAAGACTTGGAAGTGCACTTAGATACAAGCCAAAGAAACCTTGAAGGCATGTGTGTAGCAGTGGATGTTAAGCTGCACACATTCTTTATCTTGGTGCTAGATGGAGATGAGTGGCTTGTATCATGCCTTTGTCACTTTAACCCCTGAAAAAAAATCTGGGACCCACGGCTGGTCTGGATGCTTCAGAGGAAAATGTATTAACCCACTGAGAATCAAACTTTGGCTAGGCCATGGGCTGGATGCTATTCTTTCTCCCCTACATAAAACTGGTTAATAGCTTATTCATGGCATATAAGAGCTTGCAACATCATTTAAAATTATGTTTGAAAGATACTAAAATTTGCAAATGCCACAGGTGCACATAATGGCAATAGCCTCTACATTGTATTCCGTGCTGTTACTGAACTTTAGAATGGAATACAATGGAATAGAATAGATTACAAGAAGGGTGGGCACCACAGTGACCCATGCACTTCAACCATAATTGATCTTTTGTGCATCCCTTATGTTCATGTGTTTAGCAGCCATATTAACAGAGATTCCCACCCACAAAGTTACATGGTGTCATAAAAAATTAACCCAGGTGTCTGAATCTTAATGTGGCCGAAACCTGTCAGTCACAAATTCTTTGTGTAAGGCCATTTCAGATGCCTGTTTGTATCTCTCACACTCAGCACTTTTTACCAGCCCCAGTTTAAATAGATGACTTTTTAAATGGCAGTTTCCAATAAAACAGGTCTGTCATTATGCATACCTGGTTTCTGCTCAAATTGAGTAATTCTCCAGCTTTTTAACTGTAGGGTCTTTTAGGAAAGCCCTTATCCTGCCTTTGTCCATGAATGGACTGCCATTACTCTTCAGGTTTCCTACTTGTCCTGTCCCCATTCATGCCCTTCGCAACCCTTGCAGTTATGCCGTACTGCATTATAAGGGTAAGCTTTGCTGGATCAAGTTAGAAGTCCTTTGTAATGTCTTATCAGTGTAATGAATGACCATCAAATGTGGAGCTCAGGTTTTTCTGAACTGCCAACATTCCTGTTATTATAGAAACTGTAAGTTCATCACACCCACCACAAATCCCCATTGTTGTGGCACATCTGTCCAAGTCACATCCTCACATTTTATTTTTGCAAGATACATTTTAATATTATTTCTCATATGTTCATGTTTACATGGCCTGTTTACTTGTTTTGTAAGATGCCAACATTCTATGTTCTTTTCATCACTTGAACTAAGCAGTTAATGGGTTATCATTAAATGTTTTTTAAGCCACAGTAATGTATATGAAGGGGTGAAAGTAATGATTGCATGTAATGAAGTTTACCCATTTAAAAACACAAAGAAATTATACATCTGGCAGGTGTACATATTAACTTGGACATACAATATTTGAAATTCTGATGATGGAGTATGTATAGATTGCAGTGCTGTGGGATGTGAGTCCATGTAGTCTGATGGTTAGGTACTGACATTTCAGAGAAATGTGATTCATCCATCTGTAGGGTTGAAGTGCCTGAAAATGGAGAACAATGGCTGCTCTGGAACATTGTTACCACACTACGATCACACCTACTGTTTAGCTGCAATAATTAGACCAACATTAAATGTGAAAATTTATGTCATCTACAGTATGACACCATGCATGTTGGAACATAGGTACTAAGGTTTCAGAGAGAGCAAGGTCTTCTGAAATTGGGTGCCGTATCCCAGGATTCTTGTTCAGCAGTGCTGTGAGAACCTCATATCTTGCATGATTGAATATATTTTCATTGCAAGTTCTTGCTAACTACCAGAACATGGGAAGTCTATTCATTATGCAGTCAGTCTTGTGACAGGTCCATAGCCTCTTCCAAAGCAAGTGTTCCACAGAGTGCTGTTTAGTGTTTCCTTTTTTCAAGTTCCAGTATCTTCTCTCTTCCTTAAGTTCATGCAGTAGCTGCTTACACCTTTTTGCATTTATTCCATCCCTTCTATCTTTCCTGCAATATTGTGTTTTAGAAGGCAGTTCTGTGCAATATGTGACCAATCCATTTAACTTTCTCTCATTTTATTGTATGTAGGATGTTCATGGTGTCCTTGACACTTATTTCCCACAAGATTGGTGTAACTGATCTTCTATGTCTTTCTCCAGCATTACATTTCAAAACTTTGTATTCTGAAGCTCCCAAGCTTCAGTATCATACAAAGCTGTGCTCCAAGTGTAGCACTTTACTAGTTTCTTCCTTAAATTTAAGTCCAATTGGCTTGTGAAAAGGGTCTTCCTCTTGTTGAATGCCACTTTTGCCATGGAAACCCTTGATTTATTTTCACAATACATCTTTCAGTCATGTTCTGTAGTACCATTTCTTCTTTAGCCAGCAGCACAAAATTGTCTGCATTTTGCATGGTGGATAGAACTTTTCTTTGTATTTTTAAGTCTCTAAATCATCCAAGAGTATACTACTCATATACATTATACAGTACATGAAAAATAAATTGTATTTACATACTATCAGTTAATTTAAATTTAATTTTATTGCTTTCAGGGCATGGAATGTCATGGATTTCCAGAATATGTGATTGTCAATGGCAGGGTTTGTGTGGATGAGGGTGACCTGAAAGCAGTGCAGGGTTATGGCCATTTTGTCCCAACTCCAGTCTTCCCACCTTATGTGTACTCCATGGTGAAACAAAGAGAGGAGGTAAAATATATAGATAAAAAGTGTAAGTTAGATATATTTGGGCCCATCCATTTTCAGTTTGTTTTGCATTCCTTAATTTGTTACGGTAATTTGGATTGTTGCAGTGAGATATTTAGTATGCTTTTGGGATCTTTTGTACCATTGTTTTATTTTTACATTGATAAAAAGGATCTTTTTAAATTTTATTTTCTGGTGAACAGGAGAAGGTTTCTAACTCAGTGTCAAGTGCTGCAGTTGAGAATGATACTGGTGGCCAGCCATCTACACCCACTCCTGTTCAGGAACCAACTGTGGTGGCCTCGCAGGCTCCTGAACCCCAGCTTGGTACTCCCTCAAGCAAAGGCCAGAGGAACCTTCAGGATTCCACCTTCTCCATCAGTGGTGAGAGCCCTAATGGGTTGCATGAACAGCATTCAGGTAGATGTGTGTTTATATTTCCTGCACAGTGTATCATTCTATGCGACTCGTTCGGCAAGTATGAGAATTTATCCCTACTCAGGATTGTCTAAATATTGTCTCTTTTCATCCTATTATGCATTTTCTTTGTACACAGAGGTGAAATCGTGGGCCTGAGTTATGTTGTTAATAACTTTGATGCTTTGTTTATTTAATTCTTGAGCATTACTGGAAAAGGCTGTGGAATCTTGTAATAGTGGCTGGCTTATTTTGCATGTCCGTTCATTGCTTAGATGTCTAAAAGATATGTTTTACTTCTAACAATTATATATATATATATATATATATATATATATATATATATGCAGTGGTATGCAGATTTTTTAAAAATCTATAAGCTATCTCAAAATCCTAGGTGCCAGAAGGGTAACATGAAGCAAGCTTCGTACTCTAGATCCACAAATATTGGACACCACCATACAAAATGTGATCACCAAGCGACCTGGTAATGCTGATTTGTGCACCCCTGTTATATGCATAAGATAATTTGATTGGGGACCTTATCACTTGTACATCAAGTGCATTAAAGAGTTGATGCTTTCCCTTGGAAGTATTCAGAATTATATATCACTGTCCATGCGTACTAGAAGAGAGTCATGTACATGTGTTTATTCATTTATCAGGCAACTGTTTTGTTATGTACTCGTGCGCTTTTGCTTTTTCTGACCCTATCCTTTATTCAGGAGTTAGCAAAGGCAAGGTCTTCTACCAAACAAAGTACTGTGGTAATTTGTGTTGAGAAACCTGTAAGTTTCTGAATGTTTCTTCATGGAATGAAATTAAGTACACTCATTTCTTGACAGATCTGCCATGATTCTGTCTGTAGGAATTGTATGTCCCATAACTGTTAAGCTGCCTTGAGAAACAGTTTACTTTTGCTGCTGTCTTTTTTGAGTTACACGGTCAGTTAAGCAGTACTTCAATGAAACAGAATATCTGCCTATTCCCTTCATTGTTGCTGACCTTAATAACCATTTGCACTTCAGCAGGTTGAATCTATCTCCATCTTAAGTTCCATCCTTATGCATTTCAGACATGAATGTTTACTCATTTTCTTAAATTTAATAAAACTGCTACTACATTGTTTATCTTCTTTTCAATTGTTGCACTAGGTATACTTGCCTGAGAGAAAGATGAAATTTCGTGAAGTACAGGCAGGTCACTTTTTACACCAGGGTTATGTTCCTGAAAATGTCACCCAAGTAAAAATTTCACAAATCGAACACAGACTGCCCATTAAAAACAGTGTATTTCGTAGGGGTTAGGGTTTGACAACCTCATCCTTTATAGTTTATAACTATACCACTAGAGGACATATGGACACATGGAGTATATGTCTACTGTATGTACAGTATATATACATTTTGGTAGAGCATACATACATTTGTATACAATATATTTAGTTTTCCAAATGCAATAAAAATGTAAGGGACTCACACCCATAGTTTTTAGTATGATTCATTCCACTAGGACTGTAGTAGTCTTGCTATGCAAAGACTGCGGTTCCTGACTCAGCACTTTCTTCAATTCTATCAGCATTATCAAGAATTGTACATATGCTAACATTATGCCATTCATCCACAATTCGTTCACCTTGTTCAAGTCAGCTGATTACATCTAATTTCTCTTCAGTACTGATTGTCTTTTGCTGATTTTTCACTGGATTTCACTAAGTGATGTAGATTTATGTTTCTCATGCATTTTGGTAATAAAAGCCAATGCCATTGAAGAGGAAACTACATGAGATTATGTGTTATTGTATCACCAACATAATCACTGCACACTTGTGACTAATAACATGACAGTAACACCACTTTCTGCTAGCCTCGAACATACCAACATAATCACTGCACACTTGTGACTAATGACATGACAGTAACACCACTTTCCGCTAGCCTCGAACATGACAAGTGCCGCCAGGTATCATCTACACCTGGTTGTGTTTAACCAAACATTATCACGAAAATTTGAAAGAGTGGTGTCATTTTTCAAGTTGTGTTAAAACAAAACTGTGCAAAAGTAAATTGTGTAAAACAAGACTTTTGACTTACAAGTTTGGTATTTTCTTGATTTGGTGTGTTGTTTACAGCAGCTTCGGAAGAATTTCTTTTGACTCATACCTTCTACTCTGTTGACATACTTTATGTTACTAAGATATGATGCCAGACTGTAATCATATGTCTGTGAAATTCATATGTGAAGATGTCTTAGATTCTGCTTGGGTTTTTTGACCCTTGAATATGGGATACACCTGCTACCCTGAGACATCAGTGACAAACCAACCTACACTGAGCGGCAACACAGTAGAGCAAAGATCTGAAGTACACTGCAACAAAATCCTAGAATCTCATATATATGGTTTTTGTCCTAGCATGTACATGTGTGCAATGCATTTGTAATAACCTGTGTATTTCAAATTTTAAGTTTTCCTAAATGTGCTTTATAACTGCTAAGAAATTATTAATGAAGTAATTGTGTACCATATTTATCCACATGCAAGACAAAAGACAACCCCTGAAAAAGCATGTCTGCCAAGGGAAAGTGTATTTATCCAAATTAAGATGACTCCCCCCAAAGAAAAGTCTGCTAAAAATTTTTTTGTAGTATTAATAATTTCATACACTTTGTACACAAAGCTTGTTATGCTTCTTTAAAAAGTTAAATGATGGACATAGTCCCCCCCCCTAAAACAGATTTGGTCAGTTAACTTCAGTCCTGCTGTGTTTACTCATTTGGATTTCTTGAAGTTTGATGATGGGGCCGATAGGTTACCCTGAAATGTTGGTAAGGAATTACCACTCCATGATGTGCAGTATCCCAAAAGAAGGCAGATCTCACATGATGATTTGGTGATTCAGACCTCAGTTTGGCTCCACACCGTTCCATTCACAGCAATCTGGTTTGGTACATCCAATTTGGTGCTTTACACAAATGTAAGATGACCTTGCACATTTAAGTGCCAAATTTGAGGAAAAACCTTGTTTTGCATTGGAGTAAATACAGTCTGTGATTAAACCTGTTGTTGTACATTTTATTTCTGACATATATTTCTGGAACTTCGTGTATTTAGTTTCTGAGTGTGATACATTGTACTCATATTGGCATCAACATTCTGCTTACTAGAATTAGTGGAATGCAATCTATGTGTCTCTCTGTCTATGTATGTACAGTTTATGCAGGTGTGTTTCCAAAGATTAGATTGATTGCTATGGGAGATATTCTATGAATGAAGGAACCTGAATATGTCCACAGTTCTTGTATGCATTTGTGAAGTTGCATAGTGCCCTCTGGGAATTGCATTCTGACTTTTGACAGTTCTGTGATACCCCCTGAATCTTGTAAGTGAATTTGAAACTACAGTATGTGGCAAAACAGGGCCAAAAGTAAAACTTACTTACAATTAACTAAGACCTGCACCATTAAGAAGCATGTGGAATTGGAGATACTGGGTCATGCAGTATTAACGTCCGTACCAGTGGGAGGTGAGTGTTTAGCTTCAAGCCTAGCCACATTACCATTGGAAAAGATGGTCCTATATGCACTTTATAAGTGGCTAGTTCCATAGACAGTCTGGTTGGTGTGGAGAGAAGAAGACAGTCATGCCTCTGTCAGGAATTGAGCCCTGATTTCTCATTTCTCACCCAGTCCAGCTGACAGAGCTGTCAAGTGCCATAGGTACTGCATGCCTCAATATTGAAGGTATAAGTTAGATTCTCCACTTTACCTGCTGGTACTGGAACTTGCACAAAGTTCCATTCCAGCACTCATTGCCACCACTTGCCTAATAATGTCACTTACCTTTGTACTTCTCATATAACACTTGCTTTCTCTTGCCCTTATGCTGTGAATAAGCTTTAATGCCAGTTTCCATTATACCCTTAATTAGCATTATTTTCACTTACCCACCTACCCACTGTAAGTG
>Ga0209755_10004035_pt1 | contig 17738 bp, 13 predicted proteins | sample TergutCo191P1_FD_187301 | JGI IMG/M metagenome (GOLD analysis project Ga0209755, IMG submission 187301) | Cornitermes sp. P1 segment gut microbial communities from Petit-Saut dam, French Guiana - Co191P1 (SPAdes) (version 2) | ecosystem: Host-associated > Arthropoda: Insects > Digestive system...
CCTGGGGGGGGGAAGATACATCTAGTATTTCATGTGGTCCTCAGTACTGGTATAAAGTATTTTAATAATATGTCATTTCTGTATAACTGTCTACATTATTTCGGCCATTGCTTTAATCATCCATAGTATGAGTCTTCGGATTTCTCCATCCAATTTCTTTAATTGTCTCTACCACAAAAAATACAATTTAATATTTTTTGTGTGTAGTAGTAGTAGTAGTAGTAGTAGTAGTAGTAGTAGTGGTGGTGGTGGTGGTAGTAATAGTAGTAGTAGTAGTAGCACATATGTGAGCAGTGGACATGTCAACTCAGAGGAGCAAATTAAGTATTATAAAACAATACACATCATCAAATCAGTAAATGTACGACGCAGTGTAACACAAACAACAACAGTAAAATAAATATACATGACCTGGGCAATTTAATTATACCTTCTTCTTCATATGAATTCATCATCATCTTCATCATCATGTTCATGAAGGATTAGGCGTGTTTCCTGTTCTTTAATCCTCAAGGTGAAGTTGCTCCCTCCATCTCTTCCTCAGTCATCCTATGTTCCTTCATCTTTTGGTTGATATGGTAGTGTTTGTTTTGGTATTCTATTTGTGTCCATTCCCTGTTCCTATTGTAGCCACTTTTCCTGGTACTGTAATTGTATTAGTTAAAGACATTATACATGTCATTGCAACCTTATAAATTATGTATGATGGATAAACTTTCCTTTTTAATACTATCAGATAATTTACTTTCCATTGTAACCAACTAAAATTAATTATGTGGAAATGAGTGAAGTATTTATGATCAAACTACTTTTGTTGGTGATCAAAATATTCATCTATAGTTTAAAAAGTATGTTGATGAAGAAAATCTAACAGAGCAGATTCATATTTTTTAATATTATTATAATGGTCTTTTATTTGTGGAGGAAGTCCATTATATAACTTAATTTCCATATAATGAGGTCCTTTGTGAAAATCTGATTTGATAAAGAATGTTAATAAAAATTAAGTTTATTTTTTGTGTTGATGTTACGTACGTCATATTTAATTTTAAACAGATGGTTGTTATTAATAACTATGAAGAGAATCTGTGAAAACATATACTGTGAAATTAATGGTAAGATATTAATATACTGAAAAATTCTCTACAAGACACTATGGTTCTTACACCCATAATAATTCTAATAACCCTTTTCTGTAACCTAAAAATATTCTTATTGTTTGTGGAATTCCCCCATAGAATCATACCACATTTCATAATAATAGAAAATAGGAGGTGTACATCATATTCAAAATATCCTGTGATACAAAAGTTTTAATAGCTCTGACTGCATAACAAACTGAACTTAATTTAGTTGTAATCATTTCAATAATGATTTTCCATGCCAGTTTATCATCAGTCATTATTCCTAAGAACTTAATGTAAGTAGTATTCGGTATTGGTGTATAATAACCAATATTTATGTTCATATTAGAAATATTTTTTGTTAAAAATTGCATAAAACTAGTTTTTTCAAAACTCAATGACAGCAGGTTGGCTTTAAACCAATTATTTATTTTGGTGAACATTACATTAATATCTTTTATAAACTCAGAAAGTTTTTACTTTGATTAACTACAGTATCATTGGCACTGATCTGTTACCTACATCCAATGCCAGCTTTAGGGGTTGGTGAGCTGGATGGACACCCGAGTGATGAGCTGAGCTGGTACCGAACAAATTTTGATATTTCATGCAAAACTATCAGTACCTTTCACTAAATTTGCACTGTCTTTTTTTTTTACTGTGTCATTGGGTTTTAACGAAACTTTGTGTGACAATAGCCGAAAACATTACGGAGATTTATATGTACACTTTTTTACAGGGAAGCCAATATGTACTTGAGTACTTATTTAGGTTTCTGGCACGACTTCAGCCACTCTGTCGAGAAAATCTACACAACTTAATGAAGAGATTGGTGGCTTCCTTAACACAACAAGGAGTTCCTATCCATGGAATCCTCAGACCTTCAGGTACGCATTACCAGGGGCACATTATTGGTTATGTCATTTTATTTTTAATATCCCGTAAATGTTTTATACTTATATATTTTTATGTGGTTCCTTCACAGATTTTGCTTTCCAGTGACACAGTTTTTGCCATGTTGAGGTATCTAGTAGCTCTGTACCTTAAAATATCATGACATAAACAGAGAGTCTGACGTAACTTGTGGCACCTGTGAGTGTCTGCAGTAAACGGAAGAAATTCGGATGCAAGTGCAGGTCACTTGAGCAAATTTAATGTGTAATTTCAAGTTTTTTTTTAAATCTTGAAGTGTTTTGAGGTAGATTTGTGTAGTTTGAATCACTTGTGATAAATTTACATAACTTTGGCCCATGTGGAATCAAATATTTAAATAATCTCATTAATTTGAATATTAGGTCTTTAAAATAGCTATGTTAGTCAACTGTTATAAAATTGTTTAATATTGTGGTAATTTGGTTATGTTAGGATTTGGTTGACAAATGTAACTTTTGGTATATCTGCATGAATCTGAATTCATTGAGGCCAGTTATGATACATTAAATTTCTTTGATATAATGTTCCACTGTATGTTTTGCAATACAATAATATACGAATATTTACATCATTTATTTTTGCAACTAGTTTTGGCATAGCAACCATCTTCAGACAAAACCTTTCCAGTTTGAAAAATTATTGTAACAACGTTTGTTTTTCATTATTAGGATCAATGTTTATTAATATTTTGCAGTGATAAAAGTTGTTTAAGTAAGCAAAATTAATGAGAATATCACTTTGTTCATTTTTTTTTTTCTTTTTTTCTTTTTTCACTTTCACTTATATTTCAAATGCTTCCTCTTACATAAAGTGAAGATAGCTTTAGTTGCACTGTTAATTCGCTTTATGTTAGTGTGGCTATGTGTTTTTGCTTTATGATATTTTGTCTGGTGTTCAAAGTAATGCAACACACACACATGTTTTGGTATTATTGTTTTATTAAATGTTGTATTACTTTATATTGATTTGTTTTTGTATTGTGGGCTTTAGTTAAGTTTGGTACCTTCAAGAAATTCAGCAATTATGTGTCACACAAAGTAAGTTAATGCAACTGAGGCAGCATTGCAACTTCCCAAAATTTTTAGCAATATGAAGTCAACCCAGATTACTTATAAAGTCAAGTAGTAGTTGTATGATATACTGGGTAACATACAGTGCTTGAAATATAGTGAAATATTTCAGCAGGTTAAACTAGTTTGAAGCAGAGAAGGCTAGATGAAGGCAACTGAATGTAGAGAAGAAATTGTTCATGTTAATCATATCATATTAGGTTGTTGAAAGGTTTATATCTGGTGGCTAAGTTTTTTTATGTTTCACTTTAACTTTGATATTTGTTATGACATATTACGTTGATACTACCTTAAGAATTTTAAGATTGCCTGACATGTAACACCACCACTCATATACAATATATATTTTTTTAATCATAGCCCTTTTTGTTAACTTTTAGTTAATGAAGAATTTCATAGTCATGTAGGTCAAGTAACAGTAGTGACCTAAAAGGTAACATAAATGGTTTTATCCACCTTCTAATTCATTTGCCATCTTCTCATATACATTGTAACAATTTTTACATAGATAAATAAAAGTTAAATAAAATTGTGGGCTGCAATGGCATACTGTACACAGTAAGTGCCACAGACAGACTTATTATTATGAGTGATATTAATGGATGGTCATAGATTGGATTAGCAGAAAGTTAACATAATACTGCTTGTTTCCAGGACAAGAGTTGTGTGCTTTACTAGACTGTATTAGCAAATGTATTATACTGAAATTGCTAATATATCTTCACACACATATATTTAAACAAGAAATTACCTTCAACTGTAAAAACAGTACAGCAATTTCCTATTTTTAAAATAATCTGTAAATAGTTTTATTTACATCAGTCAATCAGAATTTGATTGAGACAGCATTTGTAATTATCTTATTTCAGTGGCCACCTACAGAAGGTTTCTTACCTTGCTTTCTATTTTTTTGAATAACTTCCGTGGATCATGGGTAAATATCAATAGTGAACTTCTTAGCTAGTCGCAATAGAAATTTTTAACTACTAAAAATTTGAAAAGAATACCCTTTGCACAAAAATCAGTGCTACAAAATGGAAGTAAATTTCAACTTTAGAAGCTTTTGTCCTTTGAACCCTTATATGCCAGAAAAAAAAAAATATATGACTGGGAAATCAACCCATGTAGCAGAGTCAGGCAGCTTGTAGATAGTATGAAGGTTTCAGTAAGTTGAGCTAAGTTGTTACTGAAATTTTGCAGCAGTACAAAAAAACAATCAATCAAAAAATGAAGATCAGTTAGTCATACATAACAGAGTGTAGAAGACAACTATGATGCTATTTTCTCTTTGTTGCAGGTAAAGGTTACTATAAATTACGTGAGGGGACTTATAAGAAAGTAATGGAGTTTGCATCAAAGCTTTTTGATATGATATATGAGATGGTTGATTCAAGACCTCCAGCATTTTCAGAATTGAGCAAGTCAAAGCAATCGATTTCTTCTGACATAGGAAGTGACATTGAGGAGACAGAAATATCAACACCAACCTGAAATGCCTATGATGGCAGAAGATTTTGTGAATATCATGTCCTTTAAAAATGGACTGATTATGAGCCTTGAAAGGCACTACTTGCAAATTCCATTGCAGGTTTTATCCAATATTTTCAGTGGTAATCCACATGCGTTAAATTGAAAAAAATTAACATAATATTTGCAAATATATATATTTATATTACCTGCAAAGATTGACAGTAGAGCCTCACTTAAATCAATAGCATGGGGACAATGAGTCATCATAGGTGTTACACATCTATTACTATTTCATGTTCCTTTTGGAGATAAGTTGAAATTTAAGTAATGTAATTGCATAGTTTGTGCTTTCGCTGAATCATATACAGCAGTGAAATGTGCATAATCTTAAATATTTAAAAATAAATCTTCAACGAGGCATATTATAGGTTCAAGCCATGATGCCTATACCTAATGGTATGGGTATACAGTGGTGCAGAATTGTTATAATTAAATCATTATTCTTTCCAGTATGGTAGGAAGATAATTATGTATAAAAGGATATAGATAAACATTTTTCTTTGCATTCCATAAATACAGGATATCATAAGAGGAATTGCATAAACTGAAGCAGATGGTCAAATGAACACATTCTTGATAACTAATAAGAGTATTACATTAATATGAGCCCTGGCTCTGGCAATTATGGGAGGTACATGTGCTTGAGGTTTAAGTGGTGAATACTAGATGCAGTTGCCTGGCTGAAGATTTACTAATAATGAACTGTCACATTTTGTGAAACATCTGAGGAAAATAGGCAAGTTTCCTTCTACATTGCATTGGAACATCCACAAAAAAAGTGAGATTAGATTCATATCCTCTAGGATGTGTCACTGTATGTGAAGTCTATGACATTTATGAAGACCACTGTGCCTTCATCTTTGGCCGCAAGCACTCCCAGAACAGTACACACCAAATGAAACAGCTTTACATCACAGAAGACTTGAATCTTTGGCAGCACCGCTGAGAGAACCTCAAATCTGGCATAAGACAGGAACATAGTCCACACCTGAGTGTGGGAAGGACATTTTAACCATTTGGTGTTCTCGAAATGACCGTCTGGCACACATTAAATTTTGATGACTTGTATTATATTTAATACGTGGCAAGTTGTAGGACCAAGGAACTATGTAAATTTGCATTCTTACATGTGGATTGATAAGCACCTCAAACTCAGACCCTCGACTTTATTTCTGGTGAAGTGTAATTTACCCATATTAAACTAAATAGCATGCATATTGTACATTCCTAGTCTCCAGAGAATCCTCAAGAAGTGACTGTACTTAGTTTCCATAAAAGTTCTCAATAAATTCAAAATATAATGCCTGCCAGCAGTGAGGTAGCTAGTTCTGGGGAGGAGAGGGGGTTGCAGCCACCCCAGGAGGCACAATCCAAGGGGTGACAAAATTGTTGGAAAAATGAATACTTTAAATTAAAAAGTTTAATTTTCTGTGCTTGACAGATTTTAATTATTGAAGTAAATATGATGACATACAGGAAGTGACTGATTTTTTTAAGTCAGTAACTTCTTGTAGGGGTGGCTTTATGATTATTCATCCTGTGTGCCAAAAACCTTTCTATGCAACTGCCTGCCAGACTGACACATGAAAACACCTCTAGTACTTCTTGTGCAGACCACAAGCAGCCATGGTAACAAGGTCTTCCTCATCCTGTCTGCAGAGATGCACCGATGAAAATGTGGAAGGAATCATGCCACTGTTCCTTAGGTGTCTGTGACCTGCCATGAGAGATCGTATTAGGTAATTTCCAGCCTGTAAACTGCCTTAAATATTCACCACCTCTTGATATGCAAACACTCAGTTACAAACAGGACATATTGATATAATATTGCCTGTTGAAAATGCAATGCTTTGTCAACTCTTTCAGTCTTTTCACTTCCTCCTCAGACATGCTGTATGCTTGAAGCAGCATTAGAATGAGGGATAAACTAATGACAGTAACACTCAGAGTACCCAAGAACATTTAAGCAGTCTGAGACTGCATTTTGACAGCACTCACTTAAGGACTGAACATCCTAGAACTGTTTGAGAAGGATGGATTTAATTCCCTACAAACACTTCTTTACTTTAATTAAAGTTTCTGTATTTTCATCAAGGAATGATACAAATGAGATTAGAAGATATCAGTTACAGAAATTTCTGCCTTTAATCACAAAACATTTGGAGCAGATGAATTTAAAATAATAACATTTTTATAATAGTAGTATTATTATAAAAAGAGATATTGGTAAATGCATGAAAATTTTGTAGTATGTGATTTGACCACTTTTGGAGCCTCTGTTTTCCAAGCTAACATGTAAGAGAGGAGTCTAATTCATGGAAATATCACTTATATGCACTACAGACCACGTTACTCACGTGTGAGCAGAGAAAAGTGCTATTATGATGATTGTATTGCTTCATGAATTTGAACAATAAAATTTTAACCTTTTGGCGCCGGAATTATTTTTTTAATTTTAGCACACACTGTATACAAAATGTGAATAATACAGGAACCAAATACGTTAGAATTATGAAACAAACTGCATTTTGAAGAGGAAAAAACGGAGAGTATATACCATGTTTAAAATAATCAGTACCTATATTTGTTGAATAAATATATAAAATGAAACTTTGGAGGTTAGCTGTGCAGTACGTCAACTATAGTTGACATTAAGCGTCTAAAGGTTAAGTGACCTTGGTGTGAGTGGCTAGATATCATTACAAAAGTTTGAAATATAAACTTGAAGTAATGAAAAGAAATAGTCATTCCAGTCTTAACAGAAAACATCAGGATAAAGCATTGAACAGAAAGTATATGAATTATAACCATTCTAAAATGGACAAGATGGGATGTAAAGATAATCACATTTATAAGTAGTTGGAGTTTCTAGCTTTAAATTGTAGTGAATACAATTTATTTTGTTATTCTGTGAGTTTTGGTGCATTTTAAATCACACCACATTTGAATGCCAATCTGTACAAAATAACAGTCACACAATTCATTCCTAATCCTTATGCGAAACCATAACAAATCTCAAGCCAGCATAGTATAGTCAGTATAGCAGATCATGGTTCGAACCCCAGTGGGGGAAAGATTTTCAAAACACATCCAGTCATCCTTGAGTCCCACCCATCTTCCTGTACAATGGATACCACCTCTCTTTCCCGCAGGTAAAGCAACCAAGGTTTGGTGCTGACACCTCACCCATGTCTAGCTATGCTTCTGCCTCCCTGTGTGCCACTTTGGCTAGTGACTGGACAGCTTTACTTTTATTATGACAAATCTCACACTGTAGGAGCTTATTATGTAAATAAAATTAAAAGTGAATGCTTAAGTACCATTGTAACTTAAAATAGTGATACATTTTTATCACAGTTTCTACAGTACAACAACTGGTTCCAAATTATGGGGTGGATAGTTAGGACCTGAGCAATGACTGTTGACTGTGCAATAGATACAGCTGCACAGAATGGCAACTTCAGTGAACAGCAGGTATCCAGTACTCTAATTAAGCTACAGTTTCTGGTCAGGCTCACATGTGTGAGCATGTGAGGTAATAAAATGTACACTGTTCTGTTTTGTGTTTTGTGCTGAAATAAATTCTGAAGAATCTCTTCCTTATAAATACTCTGACAAAGTTGTAGGAAACCAAAATTTATTAAAAACAGATTATTTTCTGTACCATATAAACAAAGACATGTTTCTGTTCATATAACTGGATATATAAGAAGAAATTTGTTGGTATATGTGTTCTGTGTTAGGTAGTAAAACATTCCATGTAATAGATCTCTGAAAAAAGACTTGTATCAAGTGTAATGAGAGGAGTGCTTTTCAAAATCTGCAGCCACCAAAACAGGAAATAAAGTAATGATCTCTCATTTTGTTGTAACTTATTACATTATAAACACTAAATATTCTGACACTGAAGGACAGGATTATATATCGCAGTATTTCAAAATGATCATAAGGATTAGGACTGAATTGTGTGACTGTTATTTTGTACAGGCTGGCATTTAAAGGTGGTGTGATTTAAATATAAAATAAAGAGAGATGACGTATGTAGCCTAATTGTCTCACCTGACATTCAGACAAAGAGTCACCTGGCATAAGCTGAACATTGCATGTTACTTTTCCCTTCCTAGTAGCCTCCTGCAGGCACCTGTTACAGTCAAATCCCCAGCACTCCTACTTTGTACTCTACATTTTTACACACTTTGAAACTGCAGCATTGTGACCTTTAGGTTTTTCTCACTGGTTGTGTGCTGCTTGATCATGTCATATCACCTCAAGTTATAGATTTTCTACTTAGTAGTTACTGAGTATTTTTAATAATTTTTGCAAGATTGAGGTATTAAAAATTCAGGAAGTGTGCTTCATATCATATGCCACATATATGGATAAATGGGCTCAGAAAATGGGTATAAAAATCCACATTATCTGGTTGGCCCATGCAAATAAATTTTGTGTGGTAGTGCCTAATATTTTCAGCCTGTTTATTGCAGTTTTTTCCCTTGTAAACCAAAATGTTTATCAGTTTATGTGCCTAGATGAAAGCACCATGTAACAGTGCGATCCACAGGTCACTTCAAAATGTGGGTACTATGGAACTGGTTTCATATTATCCTTTTGTTGCCTAGAATTTGAAAATAGTTGTCTAGATGTCTGGAAAATTTGTTGGCCCCTGTCTCAGAATACACCAAGTTCTGTGTATATTTTCTATAGAGATGATGCCACATGGATTTTGAATCAAAAACTTTTTGTCTTCTTCTTTAATACCACACATATATAAACCAGATACAGAATGAATGTGTAAAAAGATTAACTGGGTAATTCTCAGAATACTGAAAGCAGTTAAAAAGAGGTATATAAAAACAATTTATTCCAACTCACCTGAAAGTCACATGAATGTTATATGGCCAGTATGTGTATGTACATATTCAATCAGCAGCAGTTGTTGGGTACATTTTATAATATTTTAAATATGCCATTACTACCATTGTATGTTGTATAAGCTATACTTAATAAAACCATCTGATACAACTACAGTATTTTCCACGTTTATTCCATTGACCTATTCGTATAACTCTACATGTTCAACAGAATTCTGCCATTGTCAGCAGTGCCTAAATGTATAAAAGCTATCATAAACTTTGCATATGCACATCACAACACAGTGGAATCTAATATTTCTTCTGTTAAAAGTTTTCAATTCAAGGAAAGATCCTGAAGTTAAGAGCAGATTTTCTTTATGGAAGTCATTTAAAGCCAAATTGTGGACCAGGGTACAATTTACAAATGGAATTCAAAGAAGAATTTTATAAAAGACTATGCTACATGAAACCATGCCATGCCAATTAAAATATACCACATCATATAAGAATTTAACACAAAATCTTACTGCAACACACGAGAACCTTAATGTTTTAAAAATCTTAATATATACATTTTTAAAACTATTTAGGTCTTATACTTTTGTATTTTATATTTTATGTTTTAATATTACAAACACAGTGAGTGTAAAAAAGGGATGACTTAGATTCTTACTGCATCTTCCTTTGTAAGGTGTTTGTATTGACATGCCTGAGGATGGCCTAAGCACAGGCCAAAACATGTAACACAAATATAAAGGTAACAAATGTATTTCTCATGTGTGCTATTCATGCTATACACCTTACCTGTGTCTTGCTCCTAACTTAGCTATGGTGACAGCATTTTCTATACCAAAAGACCAAACTCAGGTGTAAATGTGATGCGTTTCCATAGTATCTTATTGAAAACAATAATTATACATGACAACATAAATATGAAAAATAAATTCTAATGAAATGCAAACAGTTATACAGTAAAATGGAATATAGTGCCTGTCAAGCACAGCTGTGTAGAAAAGTGGTTGGAGGATTTTAAGAACTGCTATAAATCAAAAAGTGACCTTGAGTATGTGGAAGTGCAACTGGCCGCTGAGACTCAATGAACAGTCAACAACAGTAACACTCTGAGGTAGGCCATATACAGACATGAACGTGCAACACTGCTGACATATATTACTACTGCATGGTAGTGCTTGTTGTCTTTCAGGAGTCTTGTCAAAAAATGGGACACAAAGTCTTGAACTACTGCTGTCTGTTTTTATGTCCATGTAATTATTATGGGCATGATTTCAAGCTTCTGCCACAAAGTAGATGAGAGCTGTATTCTTCTGAGCTATTACATAGCAAATAGTGGTAATTCTTTGCTGACTTTATGGGACAACCGACCACTACTCACCGCTAACAGCTGAGAAGAATGCAGTTACAATTATTATCTGTGTAGACTATTCAAAAATTATCTTGAAGGCTACGACTTCTAAACCAGAATGTCCTCAACTGGTTCGGCAACTGTTCCAAAAATTTCTACACAGCAGAGGGTGAAACAATCCCAGGTGCAAGGGACATGTCTCAAGATGTCTCAGAATATAAAATCAAAATGTTAGACTGTCTCATCTGCTGTGAGTTTTAAGGTATACAATTTCAACTCTCACATTTAACATTTATGTCACCCAAACCATCACTAGATCCATATACAGTACCCAGGATCATACTACACAAATAATTCATTCACCCTGATGCTTGCAACTGCAGTGTTTGTCACAATATTGAGAAACCCTCATTTTCTCTACATGGTCTTATCCCAAAAGACGATTCCACACATTTGGTATACATGTACACCGAAAATCTCAGTGGTTTCTGAAATGTTTCGCCACCTTTTTACTCACTACATATAGTATGAACGTGTAAGGCATAATCCTTTTGAACACACTGGCATCAATTACATACTGTATCCAAACAGGGTGGTGAAGCACTTATATTCTAAGGTTGTATTCAGAAGATGCCTGGTTTAGTTGTCTAGTTTATTCAGTCCACTTAGTCGTGCAAGTGACATTGGACATGCTAAAAATCGGAGTACAATTATTTTCTTTTAAAGGATTTTACCTTGCCTAATTTTTTTGTTATCATCTGGAACCTTGTTTTAGAGTCTATTTCCCATATTCACCACACTTTTCCTCAAGAGGTCTATATTGCAGAATTGAACACATAGCATGGCTAAGGTTTTTCTCAGCCCCTCCGTGTAAATGCCAAGAGAGTGTCTCAATAAGGCTATGACTCTATTCAAAATATCATTCATCAATCACCTTACCACCCAATGCTATATTCTTAGGTTCCAGCAGCATCAAGAAGTATATGCCCTAGCTGTTGTATATCATAGGTCCTTTTGTCCTGGCCAATTCACTGGTACTTGTGCAAGGGGCACCTCAGGTAATCAAGAGTGAAAACATACATAAATCCCTCTATCAACTACTCCGTTGATTTGTCTTGGATGCATATGCTATCCTTCAGGTTAACTGTGTATTGACAAAGCAGCATTGTTAAACAGGAAATAATTTTGTGAAATCCCTTAAAGCAAATATTACTGGACAACCAAGTACAAAACAACCAAATGCAGTAAATAGTGCACAGCGAAGTGGGTATCATTTTCCAGGTGAACTATCCAACCCTGGTCCTCTAAAATCAATAACCACTGGTTTATAGGTTTTTAAGGACACTGTTTTGTAGAAAGGAATTCTGAAACCAAATGTCTTTAACTACAACAGAAGTAGCCACAAAGTCCCATCCATACCAACTTGCCATTCAAAATCCAGCAGTGACCAACATTACCAAAGCAAGAGCAATCTCAATAAAATGTGTGTGGACATTTTAATTTCCACAAACACCAGACTTCAAATAGGAAGAAAAGTAATTCACACTGTGAAACATACAGATGACCTTATGCTAGGGATAAGGGAGAAACCCTATTACAGGGCATACTTGGTAGACTAATTGAAATTGAAAGATAATACAGAATGGAAATGAATGTGAAAAAATATATGGTGATGACAATTTCAAGACAAGCATCCCCAGTACATATCACTAGATCAAAAAAAACTGGACAATGCGGAATATTTCAACTATCTGGGTAGCCTGGTAACAAATGCTGCAAGATGTACATGTGAAATTAAATCCAGGATTGCCATGGCAAAAGCAACATTCAACAAGATGACTTTTCAAGAGCAACATAGACTTAAATTTATGGAAGAGTGAACTAGTGAAATACTGTATTTGGGGCATGGGTCTCTATGGTGTCAAACATTTGACACTTTGGAAGATCAGAAATACCTTGAAAAGTTTTGAAATGTGTTGCTGGAGAAGGGTGGAGCAGACCAGTTGGACCAAACACGTGAAAAATGATATATTTCAAAGGATCAAGGAGGAAAGAACATCCTGCATACAACAAAATGATGGAAGGCTAACTGGAATGGTCACATTTTGCACAGGAACTGCATTTTGAAACACGTTATTCAAGGAAAGATACAAGGGCAGGGAAGACGAGGAGGAAGATGTAAGCAGCTACTAGATGATCTTATGGAAATGAGAAGATACTGGAAATTGAAAGAAGAAGCACATGATAGCAGTCTCTGGAGAATGTGCTTTGAAGGAGGCTATGGACCTCTTGCAGAAGACAGGTGGTGGTGCTGTTGGTGATAACAAGGGCTATACAGTGTGTCCTGGTAAACTACCTTGCAGTACATTCTCTTACAGTTAACACACACAGCAGTACTGTGTTCATAATCCAGTAATTTCATGTAGGGCTTGTTACTTAAGAGCCACTCATGGGAAGGTATTCTCAGAGTACAACACTTACATTTTTTTTACCATTCATATTTCAGGTCATTCATTTCTTCACTCACTGCTTACATCTTCGATGCCAATTAAGTTCACTGCCATTATATACATCCACACACACATAAATGCACAACAGCTGATAATCTGTCACGTTGACTATAAATTCACTGGTGATCCTTTAAAGTTACACAGATCATGTTTCTTCTCATGAAGAAACTTGTAAGAAAATTAATGCCAAACATTTACTTATGAAAATTCTTGTTCTTTTGGAACATTATGCCAAGTTGCATTATCATACACAAAACTACAAGTGTTAACCATAAATCTTATCACAATTTAGAAGATTCTCTTCTTTTTTTCATTTTGCAGGACAATAACTCTTCCTACACTGACCATATGCTTGCTGTAGGTCACAAACTCCATTCTCTTCAGAGAGATCATATTACTTCAAGATTAATGTTCACAGTTTTCTTAACAGAAAGAAATTTAAATGTAGAACAATTTGTAACTGATGCTATGTATGAATACAACGTAGTTTTTAAAAAGAAGTAGACGCTCCTTGAGACCAAAATAATTATTAATATTTACAATGAAGTGAATGTAGTTAATTTCACTATCAAAATTCATGAATTGATAAAATGATGGACAGTATAAATCAAAATTTAAAGCATGAAATAAGATCTCCAATGGCAGACGAATGACATACACTTCCAAAAAAAAAAAAAAAAAAAAAGGATGCAATGACTTGTATGGAGCCACTAATGCAAATGACTGACGCAACTGTCTAGAGATCATATGGAGGTCACAGGGTGTATATATTATTTAAATATCTGTGATTTATATGCAGGTGTATACATAATGGAATAAAAATGAAACCTTTAGATTTCACTGGCTTAAAATTTCAAATGTCAGATTAACACTGTCTTTCAAGAGGTTTCAATTCCTCTTGAATGCAGAACAAAAAAAATCAATAAATGTTAAACTGAAAAACAAAAATTATTACACCTGGTTAAACAAGTGATGATGTTTCTCAAAGTGATCAAGTGTTAAATACAAGGAACTATGATATATATATATAATGCACTATAAGGGTCATTTATTCCTGAAGAATGTGAAATGCTACAGTACCCATTCCATTATAATTGCACTACAACACACTTGGAAGGTTACCACATTGAATCAGGTTCAGCCACAATGACATCAGCTCTAGAAACCAATGTAGTGGTTATTTCATATAGTTTTTGTAAGGGTTATTTTGCACTCAGTAAAATGAAGACCACTTGCCTCATACTGTTAACAATTGAAAAGGGACAAGTTACAGCCAATAGGGAGGTGCTATCTCAGCATTTGACTGGAGGAACTAATAAAAACCCTGAGAGAAAAACTTTCACAATAGCAGAAATTCCAACTGAGTGCAAGAGTCAGTTCAAAAATATTTTGAAAACAAAAATTTTGGTGAAACTTCATAACCCATTTCATTAAAACTTCCCAACCAAGCTATGCTTACTCATTCTCCACAACAGTAAAAGGGCAACAAATTTTTATCACTCAGTGTGATCCATGTTCAGTTATATACAGAATAAAAGCTTACATCTACAAAATCACATTTCCTGAAATTTCTCTGCACCACATAGTAATTCATATTGGTTAGTATTTTAAAGTATGCTGGAATTAATTATATTCATTTTTACATATGTTGTGGACACTTCAATTAGTTTCACTCACAAAAATCAATCATACCAATAAAACAATAAATTGCCCCTAGCACAGCAAGTAAGATATTACAGTTTTTAATCCCCTTACATGAACTATGAGACAACTTTTTTTGCAATCAACAATTTGTTACTTTCAAGTGATTACCGAGTATGTAATGCAGTGACATAATGAGATTATGTAATTATACACCAACCACTATCAGTACGACATTTGTGGAGGCAACACAGGAAGTAGGTTGTTTGCAGCAGGGAACTCAACATCTAGCAACATGTCTCATGTTACCAAGTTAACTTTAAATGAGAAAAAAAGTTCCCAACCTGCTTGCTAGCATATTTGTGGATTTTTGTTTGTACATGCATGCATTTGCATCTTTTTATGTCTGTGAAATAAAAATTGTATTTTATTTTATTTACTGTGTTAACCTGAATGCAAGATGACCCTAATCTAAGACAACCCACCAAAAAACACATCAGCCAAGGAAAAATATATTTATCCAAATAAGACAACACCCCAAAAATAAAATGTCTGCAAAGAAAAAAAATATTTTACTATTAATTTCAAACGTTTAATGCACAAAGCACGTCAGATTCTATCTACCTTTATCAATCAGTATCACTGTCTCCATCTTCAGTCTGTGCCTTTATCTTCCTCACACTCACTCCTAACATTCTCATCCTCTACACTGTCATTCCACAACATATCATCACCAGTCCCATCCACTGCATTCAACAAAAAAGCACTTCTTAAAACCTTTCACACCACCTCTGGTAAGAAGCACTGCCATGCTGTTACGATCCACACTGACTAAATGCAACATTTATATTTCTTGGTTTATAAACTTACTTCAACCCACAAAGATTCACAATTTTCTCCACAGATGGTGTTAGTGGTGTTAAGAATTTAAATACATATGTTCTGGACTTTTGTGTCTTGTTTGTGGTCTGATCAGTCTGAGTTCATGGTTCTTTTTATGGATTTTAATATGTTGATTGGTCCAGGTTTTATTTTTGAGTCTTGTAGTTAATTTTCAATTTTTCAATAGACATTTTCCCATTACAACCCTTGGACTAGATCTGTTCTCAGGTAAATTTCACAACAAGTTACTGTTTGTATGTTGCCCATTGATTGAGAATAACTCAATCCAAAACACCAACCAGTGTAAATGCTCTACCTAATTAAATAAAAACAGATGACTTCTTAAATGTCATGCTTCTTTAAAAACTTAGATAATGGACAATAATCAACCAAAAAAAACTGTCAATTAACTTAAGTCATGCAATGTTCTCTCTTTTGGATTTCTTGACCCTTGAAGGTGGGACTGATAGGTTGTCCCGAAACGTCGTAAGAAATTACCATTCTGTGCTGTATAATATCTCAGAAGAAGGCAGATCTCATATGATGAATTGGTAATGCAGGCCTTGGTTTGGCTCTGTATGGTCTGGTTCAGAGCCATCTGCTTTGGTGCAGTCTGGTTCAGTGCTTCATAAGACATCACCCATATTTAAGTGCCAAATTTAAGGAAAAAATAGTCGTCTTGCATTCGAGTAAAGACATTATTACTGCTAATAATCTGTGGTAATTATAATTACAGGTAAACAAATTTGAGGATCAAGTAACAGCCACACAATCCTTAAGCATTCACCATAAAACAGAAATGGAAATCACAAAACATCCATCAGAAGGTCTGTTGGACTTATTCGTCTACTTATTCATTCATGGGTTATATCACTTGTAAATTATGAAATTTTTCTTCTAACTTAACAAACAGGGCAATGATATACATTGCATCCTAAGTATATTAAATATATAATCTATTCCTGTATATTTTAGAGTATACTGTACTTTTTTTTACTGCATTCATTTCTGATATTCCAAAATTGAGTACATGTGTACTCTCAAATCATCTGCAACTCTGTACCATGTCTTTGATATTCTGCATTATCTAAGCATCTGCACATAACAAATGTTAACATATATTTTTCAGATAGTGGATTATGTAGGTCTATTATAAATTTCCACAGACAAATCACTTATTTAATTTTATTACATTAAATTTAACATATTGCATTGTTAAAGTTAATGAATAATGATTAAAATATAATACTGAAGTAAATGATTCCCTCCACCTATGACAAAGAGGTGTGACTCAGCTGCAGACAGATGGGAAGTGTACAGTATCAGTAAGGTGAGGGAGCAAGCATCTGACTTTAGCTTCGCACCATCCATGTTCATGCTGTCCCTGACCCATTTGCAGTGTATAGGGTCTGTTATACAAAGTTTGTGCTTAGCACTAGATGAGGAGGGTCTAGATTGATTTAGTGGTGACAGTGGTGTATGGTACTATGGAAATTACTTAAATTCCACAACACACATCTTCCCCATTCATTAAAAAGGAATTCTTTAGCCTACCCATGAACCAGCTGTGCTAAGGTGTTCCATAACAGTAGCGTCTGAATTACATGCACAATCAATATGCCATGAAGTAATAATTCTTTACTCATAAAACAAATTGCTGTGTTTTGTAACATAGCTACATGATATGGCTTATAATAAAGCCATCATCAGGCTCTTTTTATAAAAACAATGTTTAACATGTCTTAACATTTTCATAATACTCAGTTTAAATCAGCAATTTAATTCTTTTTATCAGTCACTTCAGGTAGCAAAAAATTTCTGTTTAATCACTT
>Ga0209755_10004036_pt1 | contig 17737 bp, 17 predicted proteins | sample TergutCo191P1_FD_187301 | JGI IMG/M metagenome (GOLD analysis project Ga0209755, IMG submission 187301) | Cornitermes sp. P1 segment gut microbial communities from Petit-Saut dam, French Guiana - Co191P1 (SPAdes) (version 2) | ecosystem: Host-associated > Arthropoda: Insects > Digestive system...
ACCAACACCCCCCTAAGCCCACAAGAATCCATAGCCCTGCTAGACAAAGCACTCCCGCTACTAACAACCAGAAACACCGCCTGCCTAGCAATGCTAAACGACCTACGCAAAATCCCCCAATCCACCCCCCTATGCAGCCAAATAGAAGACTACAATTTCAGCGATGCCCTAGAAACCCTAAAATCACTGCGAAAAAATTTGGAGAAGGAGATTTTTTCAACCACGGATAACCACTGATAAAAGACTGATAAAACCTTCGAGACCGGTTTCTGAAAGGTATGGACAAATGGTGTTGGGTGTGGTATAATGGTGGGTGGGGGTGTTTTTGGATGCGGTCGTTGTTTGCGGGGACTTATTTTTTGTTGTTGGGTTTGAGTGCTTTTGTTGTTGGGTTTAATTTGGTTAATGGGGAGTCTTTTGTTTTGTTTGTTCCGTTTATTGTTGGGGGCGGGGGGTCTTTGCTTTTGTATTTGGTGAAGGGCTTGATGGGGCCGGGTGAGGATGAAAAAATTCGGATGAAAATTGTGTGCCATGCTTTTTGTGGCTGTGTTTATATTATTGGCGCGTTTTTGCTGCTGGTTTTTTATGATGCTGGGCTTGTTGCGCCCTGGTCTTTTCATGTGTGGATTATCCCCTCGCTTATTGCGGCTATTGGGGTGAAAAAGGATTTTGCTCTTATGCTGTTGCTGCTTTTTGGCATTTTTTTGTCTTTGTTTGTTTTGGATTTTGGGGGGCTTTTGGGGCGCGCAGTGACGGCCATTGGTATGGGTAGTTTTTGGGGGTTTGCCTTTTATTATCTGTTGTCGTTTTTGACGAGGATTACAGACGTTTATAAAAACAAAAAGCATCAGGAGGAAAGTCATGAAATCGCGTAAAAATTCGGATATGAAAAGACGGCTGTATCTTTCGTTTGCCTGCATGTGGGCGATTATGATATTTTTTGCGTTTTTTAGAGGGCAGCAGCTAGGCACTGTTATGGCGCGCTATAATATGGCCATGGATACTCTTAATGTTCAGCAGCAGCATATCGGGAGCATAGTAACCGCCCTAAATATGCTGCATTTTAATGATTTGAGCATAGGGTCTTTTGGCAATTATCCCGAGCTGCACCAGCAAATCAGCCATATACTATATGATAGGGATTCCCAAATCGCTTCTTTGCACCAAAATCTTTACAACTACCGCAATGTCGTTTTGACAAGCAGCATTTTAACCGACGAAGAAGCCGGCATACATCTGGCTATTTTGGATGAAATGTTTTATAGGCTTTATTACCATTATATACCAGCGGGAAATACAATGATGGCCGCCCTCGATTCCGGGGATGATGCCGCTTTTGCGCAGGCTCTTTTTGTAAATTTTTCCCATGGCTATTATTTGACAAGGCTGGCATGGGAAATCAGAGATAGAACCTTTGATTTTGTTGATTATATAAAAGACACCATGCTTTATTATGACCAAATCGAGGATGTGATTTTTAATGTTGCTACGGTGATAGGGATTTCGGTTGCTATTTTGCTGGCGATGGTGCTGTCGCATTTTATACAAAAACAGCAAAATGCCCATGAGGCCGAGCTAAAGCAGGCCTATGACGAGGTAAAGGCGGCATCTGAAGCAAAAACCAGCTTTATCGCCAATACCAGCCATGAAATTAGAACGCCCATGAATAGCATCATAGGCTATTGCGAGCTGGCCATGGATGACGATATCCCCAGCCAAACAAAAGATTTTTTAGGCAAGGTTTTAATGAATGCAAAATGGCTGCTAAATATTATCGGCCAAATTATGGATTTTTCTAAAATCGAGGCCGGCAAAACCGAGCTGGATTTAGTGCCTTTTGATATAGGCAAAATGATAAGGGAAAGCCGCGCCGCACTGGCGCATCAGGCAACCAGAAAAGGCATAAGGCTCGAAATTGATGCGGCGCATCCCGAAAACAAACTTATTGTTGGGGATTTTGTAAAGCTGACACAGGTTTATATTAATCTGCTGTCAAATGCTGTAAAATTCACAAACTCGGGTGTTGTTACTGGCAAAATTGCAATAGTTGAGCAGACCGAAAATACCTGCACGCTGCTATTTGAGGTGGCGGATACCGGAATTGGCATGACCCCCGAGCAAATCTCCAGGGTTTTTGAGCCATATATTCAGGCAAATGCAAGCACCACCCGCAATTATGGCGGCACGGGTCTTGGTCTTTCTATTGCGACAAATTATATTCGCGCAATGGGCGGGGATATAGGCGTTGAAAGCGCGCCCGGGCAGGGCAGCAGGTTTTTCTTTAGGCTGACATTTGATATGGTTGAGCAGGCTGAAGAAAATGCCGAAAATGCTGGGACTATCGAAAAACCTATGTTTAGCGGCGAGGAAATATTGGTTGCCGAGGATAATGATATGAATCAGGGGGTTATTTGCGGGCATCTCAGGCGCGTTGGGCTTGTGCCTGTGGTTGCGCTAGATGGGCAGATTGCCGTGGATATGGTAAAGGCGCGGCATAATGGGGGCGAGCCGCCTTTTGCCATGATTTTTATGGATTTGCATATGCCTGTGATGGATGGCATTGAGGCGACTGCGCTCATCAAAGCCATGGGCATAAAAACGCCGATAATAGCCGCCACCGCAGCAATGCCGACTAATAACAACGAATTTTTAGCCAGCATCGCAACAGATGGCCATATCAGCAAACCCTTTACCGCCGACCAGCTCTACCAAACCCTGCTAAAATTTCTCGCCCCTGCATCCATGAGCAAAATTTCACAAACAGAGCAGGTCGACACAAAACTAATGCAAATATTTTACAAACAAAACCAAAATATCTGCAATGACATATCCAATGCCGCCGCCGCTGGCGACCTAGATACCGCCCACCGCCTGGCGCACAATCTAAAAAGCAATGCGGGGCTAATAAAAGAAACAAAACTGAGCCAAATAGCACAAGAGCTAGAAGACTCCCTATCAAAACGCCAATTTGCAACAGAAACACTAAATCGGCTAAGGGACGAGCTCGATTTGGTAATCCAAAAAATAATCCCCCTGCTCGAAAAAGACAGCCCCAAAGAGCCCACATTTAGCATCAGCCAAAGCGAGATAAACCAAATATTTGACGAGCTAGAGGCTCTGCTGGCAAGCCGCAATGTAGCCGCCACAGATTACATCGACAAACTAAAAGCAACCCCAGGCACCGAGGCCCTAATCAAACACATGGAAAATTTCGACATGCGCAAAGCCCTAGAGATTTTGACAGAATTAAAAAGCGGCCTATTCGCGGGCTTGGAGTAGGTCGAGGAGGACTTTTTTGAAAGCGAGAAAATATAATGGTTATGCCACACGGAAAATTGGTTAAGGTCAAGGGGAAAAATATGCACATTCGCCAAATGGGAACGGGAGCGAATACTATTGTTTTGTTGCCGGGTTTGGGTACGCCGCTCCCTTCGGTTGAATTTGCACCGCTTATGCGCGAGCTTTCTAAAAAGCATACTGTTTGCGTTGTTGAGATTTTTGGCTATGGACACAGCGATAGCACAGACAGCCCGCGCACAAACGAAAACCATGTTGATGAAATACGAGAAGGCCTGAAAATGGCAGGATTGCAACCGCCCTATGTGCTTATGCCTTTTTCCTGCACAGGCATTTATTCAGAATATTATGCCGCAAAATATCCAAGCGAGATTGCGGGGTTAATTCTGCTTGATACTACCGCCACTGTTGAAAGCTATGGGCAATTATTTGCAGAGCTAAAACATCAACCGGAGGAAGATTTTGACACAGAAGCCATAGATGAAGAAACAAATCAATTTTATATAGATGAAGCAATAGCCGAGTATGTAAGTCATGGATATACGCCGGATGAGGTTCAAGAAATCATAGAAATGACCGCCGCTTTAACTCACATCGATACCCAGACAGCACAAGAAAAAGCCCTGTCAGAAAACATATTGGAAGCAGCTTCTATGCCGATACCAAAGGAAATACCAATTTTGGTATTCCATGCCGATTGGGCACAAGCTTTTGACGAAGAAGAACTAAACGAACACAAAAAATATTACAGCGACCATATGCACAGGCTGGGCGAACACGCAAAACTTGTTGTTGTCAAAGGCAGTACACATGATGATATTCATTATCATTCAGATTGTCGCAAAGTTATAAGCAGCGAGATAGATAAATTTGTCGGTTTGGTGTGTGACCAGAAAAAAATGCTTGCAATTTGGTAAAAGCTGTGGTATAATTATTTTGCGCTGGGGAGGACACCCATTGGAAAAAACTGTGCGCGATTCTACCGCAAAGGGGGAGGCAACCCATTACCAAAAAAATTGCAGTGGTGGATAATAATGGAAATAGGTATGCGCCGACTTATTTTAGGCGCGCCAAAGGCTTGGTTAAAGCAGGCAGGGCGCGGTGGCTCGGCGAAAATGACGATTATTCCATAATCTGCCTAACCACAGGCCCTGCTCAAATTGAGGAGGATAACCTAATGAATATAGATTTTGAAAACAGAAGATTTGACAATGATGGAAATGAGATTTTTGATGGGGCAAAGGCTTGCGATTTGCCGCCGGTGGGCTGCGATGATTCCGCGCCGGTTTTGGCCGAGGGCAAACTGAGTGTCGAATATATTTTGAATCAAATGGAAAAAATCCATAAAGATTCCGCATATATTTTCGATGCGTTGGCCAAAGTGGCTGTAGACCATGGCGAGTCATCAGGTGCACACCGGATTGTCGAGGCTCGCGAAGAAACCAATCGGAAAATGCTGGAGATTTATTCCAAAATGTATGATGACCTTTCATCCAAAAAATCTCCCGGCTATCACGATGTGCAAATGAGCAAAATCGATTCCGCCCAGCTGGAAACAATGCTGAAATTCGCCACCACCGCTATGGAAAACAGCGACGATTTCGCAGAAAGTTTCGGCCATTCCTTCGGGGATGCACTAAAGCATTTGATTGCAAGAAAAGGCAAATAATTCGCGTTGACGTAGGGGCGGCCATTGGCCGCCTTTTACAAATCCGCGATAACCGGAATTGTATCGCCTGCGAACATTAGGCGGCCATTGGCCGCCCCTACGTCGATGCTCGCCCCAAATTATATTCGCCCGACTGATTTTGGGCGGCGGGGGTAGTTTTCGGGGGTTTTGTGGGTTTTGTGGATAGTGATCAGGGAGAGGGGGATGCCCGCGGCGGCGGTTTTGTGGATTTGGGCGATTTCGCCGCCTAGGGCGGTGATTAGCGGGCGGGCGGTGGCGATTTCGTCGGCGCAATTTGTGCCTTTCATGGCGATGAATGCGCCGCCGATTTTTACAAATGGCAGGCAGTATTCCGCCAAAGCCGCCATTTCGGCCACCGCGCGGGATAGGGCAAAATCGAAATTCTCCCGATATGCCGCCTGACGCCCCATATCCTCGGCGCGGCCATGTATTGCCATTGTGTTGACAATATTTAGCTTGCTAATTGTGTCTGTCAAAAAATTAACCCTTTTGTTTAGAGAATCCAGCAGCAGCATATGAATATCGGGACGCGCCAAAGCCAGCGGGATGCCCGGAAAGCCCGCGCCGCTGCCAATATCAACCACCCGTGCGCCCGGCGCGAAATCCGCCGCACCAATAATTGTCAAAGAATCCAAAAAATGGCGGCGAATAATTTCGGCATCCTCGGTAATCGCCGTTAAATTCATTTTGTTATTTACAATTTTTAGCAAATTCATATATTCAAAAAACTGATATACATTCGCCGATAAGTCTATTCCCAATTCTGCCGCGCCATCTAATAGAATCCGCTCTAGGTCAACCATTGCGCCGCCCCTCCAAATAAATCATTAGCACAGTCAAATCAGCGGGGCTAATACCGCTAATCCGACCCGCCTGCCCCAAATTTTCCGGGCGCAGGCGATTTAGCTTTTCCCGCGCCTCTAGTCGCAAATTCGTCATGGCCGAATAATCCAGATTTTGCGGCAATGGCCGCCCCTCCAGCTTTTTAAATTGCTCGATTTGCGCCATTTGCCGGGCGATATAGCCCTCGTATTTGATTTCGATATTCACCTGATCGGCCGCATCCTGCGCCAAATCAGGCCTGGCGGGGTCTATGGGGGCTAGTGCGGCGTAGTTTAGCTCGGGTCGTCTAACTAGCTCCGCCAGCTTTATCCCCGCGGTCAGGGGCGAGCTGTCAAAATTTTCCAAAAGCGCATTAACCGCCGGCTCTGGCGCGATATTTACTCGCCCCACCCGCGCGATTTCGCGCTCAATCGCTTGCGCCTTGGCGCAAATCGCATCATACCGCGCCTCGTCTATCAGCAGCCCGCCCCCCAGCCGGGTTAGGCGCAAATCCGCATTGTCCTGCCGCAAAAGCAGGCGGTATTCGGCGCGGCTGGTCATCATCCGATATGGTTCGGGCGTCCCCTTGATTGTCAAATCGTCCAAAAGCACGCCTATATAGCCCTGAGAGCGGTCGATTGTAAAGCTGTACCCCTGGTCGCGCACAAAAAGCGCGGCGTTAATGCCCGCCACAAGGCCTTGTGCGGCGGCCTCCTCATATCCGCTGCTGCCATTAAATTGCCCAGCGGAAAAAAGCCCCGGCAAAGCCTTAAATTCCAAGGTCGGGCGCAGCTGGGTCGCATCCAAACAATCGTATTCGATAGCATAGCCAAAGCGCAAAATCCGCGCCCCCTCCATCCCCGCAACACTCCTATACATCGCGATTTGCACATCCTCCGGCATGGATGTCGACATGCCCGAAATGTACATTTCATCAGTATCCGCGCCCTCCGGCTCAATAAAAACCTGATGCCGCTCTTTGTCCGCAAACCGCACGATTTTATCCTCGATACTCGGGCAATAGCGCGTACCAACCCCATCAATCATCCCCGCATGCATCGGCGAGCGGTGCAGGTTTTTACGTATAACCTCATGCGTATCTTTATTCGTATAAGTCAAATAACAAGAAACCTGATTTTCAATAATAGTTTTGCCGATATTTTCAAATGAAAAAGGAGTAACTATCTTGTCCCCAAACTGGGCGGTCATTTTCTCCAAATCCAGACTGGCGGCGGATATCCGGGCGGGCGTGCCGGTTTTAAATCGTTGCAAACCAATGCCCAGCCGCGAGAGGGTTTTTGTCAGCGCGGTGGCGGATTTTAGCCCGGCGGGCCCGATATTTTCCGCCATTTCGCCAGTCAGACAGCGGGCGTTTAGATACGTGCCCAAAGCCAGCACCGCCGCGCGGCATGCAAAAAACATCCCGGATGCGCTAACAACCCCGGCCAGCCGCCCATCCCGATAAATAATATCGGCCACCTCGGCCTGAATCAGGCGCAAAAGCGGCTGGGAATCCAGCACCCGCCGCATTTGCGCGCTATATCGCGCCTTGTCCGCCTGGGCGCGGAGCGAATGAACCGCCGGGCCTTTGGAGGTATTTAGCATCCGCGATTGAATCGTGGATTTATCGATATTTCGCCCCATTTCGCCGCCCAGCGCGTCGATTTCCCGCACCAAATGGCCTTTGGAAGTGCCACCGATATTGGGATTGCAGGGCATCATGGCGATGGAATCTAGATTCATCGCAAAAAGGGCGGTGCGCAGCCCCATTCGCGCCGCCGCCAAAGCCGCCTCGCAGCCGGCATGCCCGCCCCCTATGACAATTACATCCAAATTATCCATATTTTACCATCCGCGCAAATGAGCAACACAATCAATCAAAGCATTAACATCGCCGCCCATTCCACCTTTTGTGATAATATTAAGCCCACTAAACTGGCCGCCGCGAATACGCCCGACAGCGGCCGCAGGGGCGGCCTCGCCGGTGATTTCAATGCTCTCCGCGCCCAGGCGGCGACAAACGGCAATGGCGGTATCGCTCCCGCTGGCATAAATGCCGCTAAAGCCCGGGTTTGCGGCCAAAATATCAAAGGCAATCCGCGCCATGGTTTCATTTACAATTTCGGAAATGCGCGGGGCGGGAATGCCGCTGCTGCGCGCCAAACGGTCGAAATCCAGGCGATTTTCGGGATAAATTCCCGAGCCGACAATGCTCAAAACATCAAACTGCTCGGCATGTTTGCTAATTTCCAGCTCGATTTGCAAAATCGCCGATTCTCGCGCCCCTTCGTCGCGCAAAAGCCGTTCGATATTGACAAAAACATTATGCACAGGGGTTTCGTCTAAAAATTTAAACACCTGATTTGCGGCGGCGGAATTTGTTGAGCCGATAACCACCAAAACCTTGCCGGATGGGGGTTTTGCCTTATTATCCGCCCCGGCCAAATTTGCGGCGCAAATGGCGGTGAAAGCCCCCGGGTCTATTGGCACAAATTTAACACCCGATTCTATGGCGGATTTGGCAATAATATCCAAATCATCATAACTAATGGCATCAAATACCAACAAACGCGCTCCGGCACTGGCTTTTTCGGCAATCATCTGCGCCAAATGGGGCACGCCTTTTGACAATTCCTCTACAAAAATATTTGCAATAGGATTTTTGGTTTGGCGGCCAAAATTATCCGCGACAACCGGGGAAATCACCAGGTTTGCGGAATCTAGCGCATCGGGATTTCGGTGCAGGGGCAGGCCGTTTTGCAAAAGCCGCCCTCCGATAGTCGCGCAGCCCGCCGCCGGCGAGCAAACCGCCACAATGCCGATAAAATCGCGCCCCAGAGCATCCAGCACCCCATCGCTCTCCGTCCCCAAATTGCCGCGCAGGCCGGGATCTATCCGCTTTGCAAAAAGCCGCACCCCGGGCTGATTTGCCAGCCGCGCCATTCGCAAAACCCGCTCATAGGCCGACTGGGCATCAATCCCGCGGCTGCCGATATGCAAAACTCCGCAATCGCTTTTAATCCCGGCAATCCCGGCGGCATCGGGCGAAATCAAAACCTCCGCCTCTAGCCCAACCCCCCGAAACGCCGCCCCAACGGCATTTCCGCCGGGCATATCATCCGCAATAACCACAAACCGCATCTAAAAAACCTCCGAAAGTTTAGTTATTTTCATTATACTTCATCTGATTGGCAATAGTCAATACTTTTTGCAACTAGGGTGCGACATTCGCATTAACGTAGGGGCGGCCATTGGCCGCCTTTTACAAATCCGCGATAATCGAAATATATCACCTGCGAACATTGGGCGGCCAATGGCCGCCCCTACGCGGTCGTGGATATCCATAAGTCCAACCTGGTTTTAAAGGTTTTATTCGCACTCTGCAACTAATGGTTACGGGGCTTGGATTTGCGGTATTCTCGGGCTTGGGCTTTGATTTGGGATTTTTTGGCAGCTTTTTGGCGGGCTATTTTTTCGTCAAAATTTTGACGAAAACGGGCGCGGCTGGATTCGCGGCGCATTTTGAAATAGCTTTTCAGGCGGCCGGCGGTTAGCAAACCCGCGTCGATAGCGGATTGCACGGCGCAGCCCGGCTCGCCATCATGATGGCAATCTCGGTATTTGCAGTGGGCGGCAAGCTCCTCGATATCGTCAAAAGTGGATAATTCCTCATCTCCGCTCCAAAATGCCAGCTCGCGCATTCCCGGCGAATCGATAATCGCAGCACCCCCGGGCAATGGCAAAAGCTGGCGGTGGGTGGTGGTATGGCGGCCTTTGTCCTCCATTTCGCTAATTTCGCGAGTTTGCATAATCTCATCGCCCAGCAGATAATTGATTATGGAAGATTTTCCCACGCCCGACGAACCCAGAAAAATCAAGGTTTGGCCGGGGGTGGCATAGGCGGCGATTTTATCCAGACCGCGGCCGTCGATAATGCTGGTGCAAATGGGCGGCTCGTCCAGCCCCAATTCATCACATTCCGCCAGATATTTATCGATATCCGGGCAAATGTCAGATTTTGTAAGTACCAAAGAACAAGGAATTCCCTGAATGGATAAAAATGTCAAATATCTTTCTATCCGCCGCAAATTAAATTCCTGATTTAGGGATGTGACGATAAAAGCGCGATCGATATTTGCGGCGATTGTCTGGGATTGGCTCAAATCCCGGCCTGCCGCTTTGCGGGCGATTATATTTTTGCGCGGCATTATTTCGGCGATGGTATTGTCCCCCGAAACCCGCACCCAGTCCCCAACAGCGGGTATTTCGCCCCGCGCATAATTATTGCCAGTAATATGGCAATTTATGGTCGCGCCATCTAGCAAAACCCGCGCCCCATCCCGATGAACGGCAGTTACACGTCCGATTGTTTCTATATTCATTTTATTCTCCTTTTCAAACCCGTTTTTGCGCATAAAAATAACACGCCTGTATCTGCGTGTCAAAAATCCATAACGCATCAGGTTTACATTTGGGCGCGAAAATAAAAGCGTTCTAATCCGCGCCGATTCAATTTAGATAGGCATCACCGCAAACAAAACTCTCATAATTTATATCTCTCCCTTCAAGGCTGATTTTAAAGCAATTATATCATAATAATAACGAGATGTCAAGAGCAAAAAGATTTTTTTAAACCACTGATAAACACTGAAAACCACGGATAAAACCCTTAAAACCTAAGTTTGCGCGCAAAACGTAGGGGCGGCCATTGGCCGCCCGTGGTTAGTACAGATTTTTTGCTAAACAAAGGCATCCGGTTCGATTCCGAGTGTTAAATCCGCCTGCAAAGAATCGGTGAAAGCCGGGCGGGGGGCGGGTTCTTCGTCTATTAGCGGCACAAATGTGGGGTAAAACATATAGTGCATTGTTAAATCCCCGGCATAAAAGCCCTCAAAACCCATGGGAATCCCTATCATATTGCCATCTCTGCGTTTTTCCATAAAAATCACCTCGGGGATATTTTGCCCCGATTTGGTAATATTATGTATCCCTAAGTAAGCACAGATTTAGTCCGAAACGTCTTTTTCCGACCAGAGGACAACAGCCGCTTTTCCCCCGGTTTTGGGGAAAAGTTGCGAGCGTCCGTCGGGAGAGAAAAAGCGATTTCGGAGTTAATCTGTGCTTACTTAACAATCCCCGATTTGCGCCATTTGCCTATGCGGTATACGGTGATTGAAAGAATCATATTTACAGTCCAGGCGGCCAAAAGGGAATACATCAGAGCCTCTGGGCGACCCATCAAATGGACGAAAAGATACGCGCTGGGTACGCGGATTACGATTGTATTCACAATCGACGCCCAAAATGGCGAAATCGCATCGCCCGCGCCGCGCACAGCACCCATATAAACCATGGCAATCGAAAAGGCTACATAGCCCGGGGCGAGGATGCGCAGCATTCGCTGGCTGGTGTCTATTACATCGCCGGTGTTTGTGAAAAGGCCAGCGATGGGGCGGCCGAAAATCAGGATAATGCCAACCAGTATAATCGCGGTGACGGCGGCCATTATGGCGCATTGTTTTGTGCCGACAGAAACCCGCTCGGGCTTGCCCGCGCCGATATTTTGCCCGGCAAAAACCGTCATAGCATTGCCAAAGGAAAAATTCGGCATCATAACAAACCCGTCCAGCCGCATAACAATCACATTTGCGGCGATAAATCCCGCCCCAAACGAATTTACCAGCGGCTGAACCACCATAGCCGCAACGGCGATAATCGCCTGAGATGCCCCGGTGGGAATACCGAGTTTTAGGGCTTGGCCGGAGTATTGGCGCAGGGGGCGCATATAGCGCATGCCCATATCAAAAGTTTCGCGCATTTTCAAAAGCCGGCGCAAACACAAAATGCTCGAAAAGCCCTGCGCCAGCACCGTGCCCGCCGCCACAGAGGCCACCCCCCAGCCAAATCCCGCGATAAACAAAAGATTTAGCGCGACATTTAAAACGCAGGTAATCGCCAAATAAACCAGAGGCGAAAAAGCATCCCCCAGCCCCCGCAAAATGCCGGACAAAATATTAAAATACCCCATGCCCAATACGCCCCAAAGCAGGATATTCATATACATTATCGAATCATCCAAAATCTCGGCGGGGGTATTTAGCAGCGTTAGCAGGGGGCGGGTGGCCAGGGGGCCGAAAATCATCATAAAAGCCCCCAAAATGGTAATCATTGTGATACAATTGCCAATCGTATAGGACAAATCATCCCGCCGCCGCGCGCCAAAATACTGGGAAACCATAATCCCAGCACCCACCGAAATCCCCATCATCAAAACCATAATCAGGAAAAATATGGGCATAGATGCCCCCACCGCCGCCAGCGCGCCATCCCCCACAAACTGCCCCAAAATAATCGCATCCGCAATACCATAAAACTGCTGGAAAACATTTCCAATAAGCAAAGGCACAGTAAAAAGCAAAAGCTTCCGCCAGGGTGCTCCCTCGGTCATATCAATATTCATAAATCGCTTCATTTAGCAAACCTCACTTTTTTATCACATTAAAACAAATCTTCATGGCTACCGGTGCTATGAAGCGATAGAACCAGTTTATCCTCGATAATCCGGTAAATCAAAAGCCAATCTCCCTTGATATGGCATTCGCGAAAAGCCGATAGATTGCCTTTTAACTGGTGGTCGCGGTATTTCGGCGGCAGGGTTTCGCCCTTTGCCAAAATAATAACGGCCTCCTCTAGCAAAGACATATCGTATCCGCGCCTCGCCGCCAGTCGGCGTGTTTTCTTGTATTTTGTGGTTTGAAAGATAGTATATTTGAATTCACTCGCCATCTTCGCAATCCTCCGCCCTCCATGCCGCAAACAACTCATCGGGCGTCGAATAGAGTGCCGCTGTGCCGTTTTCAATTGCGGCATCCGCTTCGACGGCATCTGCCAAAAGCATTTTTTCGATATGCTCCGGATAGCTCGATTCAGTGGGCGGATAAATTTCCGCCAAGGGAAGTTTGCGCTGAATCACCGACTGGGTAAGGAATAAATTGATGGCGGACGAAAGACTCAGGCCCATGCTTTTGTAAAGCTCATCCGCCTGTTTGCGGATATTTTTATCAATGCGAATATTGTATGTGGTATTAGCCATCTAAATCACCTCGTAATCAGTATACTGCACTTTCACCGCTTTGTCAATAATTTGTGGGGATGATTTTTGATTTTGGTAAACAAAAAAACCGAAAATTGTATATAGACAAGGGGCGGGGGGTTGTGTTATAATTGTTTTGATATGATTTGAGGGGTGGGCGTATGGTTTATAGTTATTATCCCGGGTGTACTTTGAGTACGACGGCGGCGCAGATGGATAGGCTGGCGAGGGCATCGGCGGCGGTGCTGGGTTTTGAGCTTTGCGAGCTGAATAATTGGCAATGCTGCGGCGCGGTTTATCCCATGGGGGCAGACGATATCGCGGCCAAAATGGCGGCAATCCGCGCTTTGGATGCGGCGCATAAACGCGGGCAGGCTTTGGTGACTTTGTGCTCGGCCTGCCATCATGTATTGAAACGTATAAATGACGATATGAAAAAGGATGCCGCCCTGCGGGATGCGGCGCATAAATTTTGGAATGATGATATGGGAAATCCGGTTGGCGAGGCAAAAATCGATTATGTCGGGGAAACCGAGGTTTTACATTTTTTGGAAGTAGTCATGCGCCATATTGGGGCGGATAGGCTAAAAGAGGCGGCGGCGGGGCGGCTAAAAGGCCGCAAAATCGGCGCGTATTATGGCTGTTTGCTTTTGCGCCCCAGCCCCATTATGCAATTTGACGACCCCGAAAATCCCCGGATTTTTGAGGATTTTTTGGCGGCTTTGGGCGCGACACCCATTGTCTATTCCATGCGAAATGAGTGCTGCGGCGGATATTTGTCACTAAAAGAGCCGGGTCGCGCTGGGCAGATGTGTGCGGGAATTATTGAAAATGCCGCCGCCGCTGGGGCGCAGGAGCTAATTGTGGCTTGTCCGCTTTGTCAATATAATATCATGAAAAAAACTGAAAGCGCTTTGCCTGTCAAATATTTCACAGAAATTTTGGCCGAGGCTTTGGGATTGGAGGGGGACTATGCATAGAGAGGAAACTCGCCATAGGGAAATTTTGGAAATTTCCGGCGCGGATATTAGCAAATGCATGAAATGCGGGAAATGCTCCGCATCCTGTCCCTCTTTTAACGAAATGGATTTGCGCCCCCACCAGTTTGCGGCCCATTTGCTAAATCGGGATGTGGATGCGATGCTGGCCGCCGAATCCCTTTGGCGCTGCGCCGGATGCCATGCCTGCGTGGAGCGTTGCCCGCGGGATGTGCGGCCTGCGCGGCTGATTGAGGCGGCGCGGCTGATGGTAATCCGCGCCCAGGGCGGCGACCACCTCTCCCCCGACGATGTCCCGAATTTGATTGACGACAAAACCCCCGCCCAACTGCTGGTGGCCGCCTTTCGCAAATACAGGAGGTAAATTATGTCAAATCTAGCATACAAATACGAGGACGAGCGGCGCACCGAGATTTTGGATGGGCAGATTTATGCTATGGCTAGCCCGAGTATTAGACATGCTGATATAGTGGAAAATATAAATAGGATTTTTCAAAATTATCTAAAAGGCAAGAAATGCAAGGTTTATCCCGATAGGGTTGATGTGCATTTGACAAAAAATGATGTTGTGATTCCGGATATCTCGGTGGTTTGTGATACGGGTAAAATCGGCGAAAATCATATTTTGGGCGCGCCGGATTTGATTGCTGAGGTGTTGTCTCCGTCAACACATCAAAAGGACAGGGGATATAAGAAAGGCTTATATGAAAAATGCGGTGTAAAGGAATATTGGATTGTGGATATATTGAGCCGCTCTATTGAAGTGTATCACTTAATTGATGGCAAATACGATTTGCCGAGGGTTTATCAGGCCATGCCTGAGGGGATAACCGACGAAACCCCGGAAAGATACCGTCCGGAGGTTGTTACCGAATTTTCGCCTAGTATGTTTGAGGATTTAGTTATACGTATAGATGAGGTTTTTGCGGAATAGGTCGGAGGTTGCTCATGTCGAATTTGGCGCATAAATATGAAGATGAGCGGCGCAAAGAGCTTTTGGGTGGCAAGATTTATACTGTGGATAGCCGCAGCATTTGCCATTTTCGAGTAGTTAGAAATATTTTTATCGTATTAGATAAATATTTAGCAAGTAAAAAGTGTAAAGTGTTTTTTGGTAGTGTTGATGTATATTTAACAAATGACGATATAGTAATTCCTGATATTACTGTTGTTTGTGACGAGAGTAAAATTACCCATAGCAAGATAGTGGGTGCGCCGGATTTGGTGGCGGAGGTGCTGTCGCCTAGCACTCATGAGCGGGATTATGGATATAAGAAAAGTTTGTATGAAAAGCATGGTGTAAAGGAATATTGGATTGTTGACCCGGAGTATCTTTTTGTTGAGACTTATCAATTGATATGTATAAACGAGGTCTTCGCTGATTAGGGGGAGTTTTTGTGGATAAAATCGGGGTTTTTGTGTGCCATTGCGGGTCGAATATAAAGGCGGTTGTTGATATTGCCGCGGTTTTGGATGCTGCCCGGAAAATGGGTGGGGTCTGTTTTGCGGCGGAATATCCGTATTTATGCGCCTCGGCCGGGCAGGAGCTGATAGGCGCGGCCATTGCCGAGCATGGGCTCACCGGGATTGTGGTGGCGGCGTGTTCGCCCCGGATGCATGAGCCGACCTTTCGCAAGGCCGCCGAAAAGGCCGGCCTAAATCCTTTTATGGTAGAAATTGCCAATATTCGCGAGCAGTGCTCCTGGGTGCATAAAGATGCGGCTGCGGCCACCGAAAAGGCCATTGTGCTGGCGCGCGCCGCCGTTGCAAAGGTGCTGCTAAATGCGCCGCTTTTCCCCGGCCAAAGCGCGGTGACAAAACGCGCGCTGGTGGTGGGCGGCGGCATTGCGGGGATTCAGACCGCGCTGGATATTGCCGAGGCGGGCTTTGCTGTTGATATTGTCGAATCTACCCCCTCGATTGGCGGCAAAATGGCACAATTAGACAAAACATTTCCCACTCTCGATTGCGCCGCTTGTATATTAACACCAAAAATGGTGGAGGTTAGCAATCATGATTTGGTAAATTTGTACACATATAGCGAGATTGAAAAGGTGGAGGGGTTTGTAGGGGATTTTAGCGTAACTATTCGCAAAAAGGCGCGGAGCGTTTGTTTGGAAAAATGCACCGGATGCGGGGATTGCTGGGCGAAATGCCCGCTAAAGCGGATTCCCAGCGAGTTTGATGCGGGCATTGGCAATCGCGCGGCGATTTATACCCCTTTTGCCCAGGCTGTGCCTAATGTTCCGGCGATTGACCGGGCGACCTGCCTAAAATTCAAAAATGGCCGCTGTGGGCTTTGCGTCACGGTTTGCCAGCCTAATGCCATTGATTTTGAGGAGCAGGACGAACTGGTTGTTGAAAAATATGGCGCGATTGTGATGGCGACCGGGTTTGATATGGTTAAACCGGATAAATTCGGCGAATATGGCTATGCGGAAAACCCGGATGTTGTGACCAGCCTTGAGTTTGAACGTATAACCAACGCGGCCGGGCCGACTAATGGCCAAATCATCCGGCTATCGGATGGCAAAAAGCCCCGCAGTATCGCATTTATCCAGTGTGTGGGTAGCCGGGATACTACCGAGCGAGGGCGGCCGTATTGCTCGAAAATTTGCTGTATGTATACGGCTAAACACGCTATTGCGGTGAAGGAGAAATATCCTGACATTGATGTGTCAATCTTTTACATAGATGTGCGTACCCCCGGCAAAAATTTTGATGAATTTTATCGCCGCGCCGCGGAAAAATATGGGGTGAAATATATCAAGGGACAGGTGGGCAAAATCGTTGCCCAGGGCGGGGTTTTGCGTATAAACGCCGTTGATATGCTGGCAAATAGCAAAATCGAGCTGGATGCCGATATGGTGGTTCTGGCGATGGCCATTGAGGCGGCGGCGGGCAATAAAACCCTAGCCAGCAAGCTGGCCGCCAGCATTGATACGAATAAATGGATGACCGAGGCGCACCCAAAATTGCGCCCTGTGGAAAGCCCGACGGCGGGGATTTATTTGTCGGGCGTTTGCCAAGGGCCGAAGGATATCCCGGAAACCGTGGCACAGGCGGGCGCGGCGGCGGCAAAAGTAATCGGCCTGCTGGCAAAAGACGCCCTGACTACAAACCCCTGCACAGCCGCCCCAAACCCGCATTATTGCAATGGTTGCGCCATGTGCGAAAATCTTTGCCCCTATGGCGCGATTTCCTATGAAATAGTCGAAATAAACGACCATGGCCGCAAAAGCGCGGGACGAGCGGCGCAGGTAAATGACGCGCTATGCCAAGGTTGCGGCGCATGTGTGGTGACATGCCCCAGCGGTGCTATGGATTTGAAGGGGTTTTCAAACCGCCAGCTGATTGCCGAGATTGATGCGATTATTTCTTGAGGTGTGCGGATAAATTTCGTTGATGTCCGATTTGTTATAGGCGGCCAATGGCCGCCCCTACGTTGACGTGGTGATTTGCTGGATGCGCGTATAGCGAGGGGTTTTGTGGTGATGTCAAATGTGGAGGGGTTTGTATGAAAATAACGAATATTTTTGGTGGGATATTATTAGTTTCGCTGATATTTTTGGTTGGGTGTACGCCTGTTGCTGATTATGTGCCGGAAAACACCGAGCCAGCGGGGACGCCCCCGCCGCCGACAACGCCGATTGTTACGCATCCGCCGCCGACGGAAATGGCTACTACCCCTGCGGCTACGCCTGCTCCGCCGCCTACTGCGCCGCCGGAAGCTCGGGTTGTGTTGCATGAAAATTCGCCTGTTTCGTCTAGTTGGGCTAGAACTGGCGAGCATATTTTTATTGCATATTATGGCGGGCTTTTTCGGTTGCCTTTGGA
>Ga0209755_10004037_pt1 | contig 17728 bp, 9 predicted proteins | sample TergutCo191P1_FD_187301 | JGI IMG/M metagenome (GOLD analysis project Ga0209755, IMG submission 187301) | Cornitermes sp. P1 segment gut microbial communities from Petit-Saut dam, French Guiana - Co191P1 (SPAdes) (version 2) | ecosystem: Host-associated > Arthropoda: Insects > Digestive system >...
GGAAAACCATTCGGCGCTAGTTATTTCATAGAATAACCTCTTGACTTCGGTTCAAGTATGGACTCCCTACGACAACATTTGCGCCTTAAAAATGAGGAACCAATTTCACTTTTTAACGAGTTACGCCATACAATAACTAGACACTTCGCAGAATAACTTTCCAACGTCAGTTTAAGTATAGAATGTCTGCGACACCAGTCACAACTTAAAATGAGGATCAATTCCACACTTAACTAATTATTCCAGACAATAAATTGTTATTTCGTACACTTCCTCCCGACCACAACTGAAGCATAGAAAGAGCAGCCATTCCTCACTCACAGTAGTTAGGTACTACTGTATAATAACGGCACAACACCTTTTAAAACGTAATCTTAAAAACACAACCGACGGTGACCCAAACTAACATAACACGTACCTTAATGTTACTTTAATTAAGGGCCCAGTAGCAACGATAATAGTTACCCAATTATTAATCATGCCCTACAACTACCTAAAAATCTTTTATTCGAGTTTATTTATTTCAAGCACAGATCCAAAATAGAAAGGCATATTCCACAAAAGCAGAACAATTGAACAATTACAGCTGTGATCTTATCATCAGTCAAACTCACAAACGAAGCTGTACGTTAATGAAACTAATCTCATTCAAATTTATAAATGAAGAATCACCTAAAATTTAGGCCTAATTTGCCCTTCACACTACCCGTACAGAATTTCCCTTCCTTATCACGAAGTGAATACAAGTCTTCTGACTCCATAGGAGAGAAGTAACGTACGCTACTCCTAAATAGATTTACAGCCTATAGCCGACTCGCGTAACTCAGCCAGCACATTAATTAAATCAATGGTTCTTCTCAACCAATCATAAATACACTGGAACACTATGTCTCATACGCAGTGCATGATCACGGATATTCCCAGTGACACTTAGAATAATAATCCGAACAGCATTTAGAACAACCCGGTTTCCTTATCGGAGACGACCAATTCTACAACGTCACTGTAGCAGCACACACAGTTGTTATAACTGTCTTCTTGGTAACGCCAGTTGTAATTGGTAGATTCGACAATTTATTGAGCCTTTCAATACTAGGAACATGCTCACGAATGAACAGCGTAAGATTCTTAATATTACAGCCACCTCTAACCTGCTTCTTGCCAGCTAAGCAGTAGAAAGTGGTGCAGGAATGAACACTGGACATCTCTGGCAAGCTGGAGCATCTGCATACTTAGCTATTTTCTCCCCCTCCGTAGTCGGTATTTGCTCCATCCTAAGAGCACTAAACCTAATTTTAAAAAACGATTAACATAAAACAAAAGAAAAACCCGAACGAATTCCACTATTCGTATGATCCGTTGCCATAACCGAATTGCTGCTGCTGCTGCTACTACCACCACCACCACTGCTACTACTACTACTACTACTACTACTACTACCACTATAAGAATTAGCAGGAGCAGTTACCGTACTAATGCTTCTTTGATCCGGCCAGAGGATTAGACCCAATCATATATCAGCATATATATATGTTCTCATTCACTGGGCACAGTGATGTCTACATTTTAATCCAACCAGGTTTCGGAATGATATTTTGTATCATCTTTTACGAAAGGGGGAGAAGGAAACATTTGGAAACCTAACAAAAATCTTTGCCTTGCTAGCAATAGAATTGTTGGTGTTCGTAGTATGAGTAAGTACCCTTCGTATTCACACGCGAGCATACTTTTCATCAGCTGTAGTACTTATTGTCGTACCGACAGGGATTAAAATCTTCATTTCACTAGCTACAATATGAGTTTCAACTAACATGGAGAGCCAAATTGTGACCACTGGGATTTGTATTTATCAAATGATTCCTCACATTTACTGGGCTTACAAAATACCTAAATAATCGAAGGCCCAATCTGCTGTAGTATTTGCAGCGATGGACGGCGATTTCTTCACCAAAGAGTTTCTGAGTCTATGTGGAGTGCCGCGCCGATACTCAGATTAAACAGACACCTACACAATATTAAATATTATCTTACCTATAGGATCAGCCAATCAGCCAGCTAGCTTGTATAGGTAATAAAGTTCATTTTTCATTGTCTGAGAAAAAATTACACTTACTTGACAAACTTGCCCCCAAAACACACAAAAAACTCCACTTAGATGACTACAAAACCTTCCCCCAGTAGAACAAAAATACTCACATCTGCCAACCGTCCATAACTAATAATCAGTTCTAAATAACTTCTCTCGTAAGTGCACTGGATTGAAACTTCACGTATAGACTACACAAAATCTCATTAGTAAGCAGTGAGAGCGAAATTAAGCCTAAAACGCCAATAATGAGCACCGCCAGTCATGAAACAAACTGCTGCCGTGACCATGGATTAATAATTAAACTATTGATTATTAAAGCTGTGTTTGCGTAATAATAAGACTAATTCGCAACAAATACACACCACGCTTCGTGATAGAGGTCAAATATTTACACAACCTTAAAAACTGGTACTCACCACCTCACCACTCTTATGAATCTTATAACTCAGACTGAAATTCACAAACACTGACACTAAAGGCAGTATGACACCACTGATACTGAAAATGTGAACATTAAGATTTCACAGAGCTGTGTGATTCTTGTAACATCCCTCAAGAAGAAATCTACACGAAAAACCTATAAAACACAGTCAACCGGATTCAAAAAATTGTTCCCTTCACCGCTTACTCACCAACCCGAATAATCGTAGTGGCTGCTAATGTCCTGCAGTCAAGAAAATTTTCCAGAATTGGAGTAAAGACCGATGCCACAGCAGCCCAATTAAACTAAACAAGATTGTCCAGCAGCTATCCTAGTATTCCACATGGAAAATGCCCGTTAATCTTTGAAGAAAATCACAGACTTTTAATCAATGTCATTGAAATAGTACATTAACTGAATTCCAAACTTACGGGAATCAACAAATGATTGAAACAAGTAACGGTCTCATAAAACATCTCAAGATAATTTAGGAGATATCTCTGATCATAAAGACTGAAGAAATGAGAAATTATATCCTGTTATATCTCAAATAAAATGATTAACTTCAATAGAAAACATCCTGTTGTATTTTTATACTCAAAATAAAATAGTTTTATTCCTGCGAAACACAACAATAACATACAATCATCAACACTCTAGTATGGTTACATGTTTCGGTCTTTTCTAGACCATCCAATATTTTCCAGTGGAAGGTGACTTAGTCACAAGATACAGCACAACCCACACGCACGTACACGTCACGAGTCTTAACTCTGTGTTAAAATCAGCCACCATTACCGGGCAATAACTACAACACCCCATCAGACTCTCATCCATCGAATATCGACAAGGACTATATACGTCAATCATCCGATATTCAACTCACGCTAGAGATTGTTCCATGAATTTTCAAATACGTATGTGTGCTAAATAACAAGAGCGCTATATGTTACTAATAAATTCCACAATCAAACATACTCACATACACATACCTGGACGTGGCATCTGCATATTAAGTGTGTGTATTACATTTGAAATTGAATGCTTACATATATGAGTGTGTGTACCAGATACCTGTATACTTGTGACGTAATCCTACAGTTTAAAAATTTAGCCATCTATGTACACATACTCACACGCATAAACATCGGTTCTAACTGTGTGCACATATATATTTGTATATTTTTATACATCGAGTAAAACATTACTTCGTATTTGAGTGTCCACATGACCACAAGATTTAGAACTTCTCAATAGTTGTATATTAATATACCATATAATTGTTACAATTTTTGTAATGAAAGTACCATCATAACGTATAATGCACACCTACGTAATGTTTCAGATACACTTCGTCCTGTTGAAAAATGTTTTAAATTTAATAAAATTTATAAGTTCTTGCGCACATCCTGTCAACAGTATGGGATCCCATAAAGTATAGTGAGCACCAATTGTACCTTGCACTCGAAAATATTGACCTGAAAATGGTCTAGAAGAGGCCGAAATATGTAACCATGCTAGGGTGCTGATGATTGTATGCTATTGTTGTGTTTCGACGGAATAAAATCATTTTATTTTGAAAATGATTGACGCTATACGTCCTGTTCTTAGCATCTTTCCTGATTTGCAGCATCATAAATTACCACATACAGCCACCAAACGAGCAAATAGGAACAACATTTATGTCAACTTTAAGGAAATAAACTGTAAATTATAAGAAAATTTTCATCGAACTGTGCTGCAAAACACATTAGAAAAATACATCTAAACTAAACGAGAACATCCATAGAACTGTTCCTAATCCCATCAGAAATCGCAACACCAATCACCATTAATAAGAAACCTGTTAGTAATAAAGCTACAAGAAGAAATAACAACCATCCCAGGAGGCGGAAACTGAAACAGGGGAAACTATTTCACTTTTATCTTTTTATTCCTGAGAATTGAACGAAGTGATTTCCTCGAATTATTCGCATAAATCTGTACCGCAATGAGCCACTTAATACTGACAGCAATAACTTATGGGAAAGAGATCTAATTTTTGGGTAAGTACAAAATACAAAGTATATATGTGAACGCCTTGTACGACAAGGAGCCCCAGATGTATTGATAATTTACATAGTATTTACTGAAACAAGAAGCAATCTAATCCAACCAGGCAACCTACCGGTACGCCTAAACAAAGTATAATTGCGGTCACCATTTCTGACCTTGCTAGAGAATGACGGCCTTGTGCTTAATAGCAAACTGAGAAAAAAATACTGTTCTTCATAGAAATTCTTACGAGGTGAAGTAATACCATGCCACGCCACAAAAACCATCCAATCCACATAGAAACCAAATACCATTGCCTCTTAAAGGAGCTATAAGAGCAGCAGTAACACTGTTAGGAATAATCGAGTGATTACAGTAATGTCAATGATAGATTAGACTCCTCAACAAAGATTTGGTCCCATGAGGAAAAATGTCTGCTTCTGACGTATTTTTGGATGCCGAATTAAAACATGTTTCCAGAATTTCTCTATCATCCACACCTTTCGCGTTGCATCGGACTATGTGAAAGCACATGCCTAGATATGTAAGTCACTGAGAGCCTGTAGGAGGTAGTCCGGACATGTAACAAGCAGACACGTTTCATAAAAGTGCGACTAACAGTCCTCTCCCGGTTGCTGGCCAAAGCTCAGTGTGCTATCGCCTCAAAAGTACAGAGTGTTTGTTCCACCATTCATATGCCAAGAAAGTGCGTAAATTCATTGGACACATTCTGCTACAACTACAGTGAGGTGACATTCAAATCCCGAAGACGGTCTTTCACACCCCTGATCAAGAAATGTTATGAGCATTATTTCGCCTGCAAAGTGGGTAATCAGGACAAGAGCTGGGCTCCCCATTTTTGTTGTGTGACATGTGCCAGGCTTCTCGCGCCATAAGCAAAAGGTTCACGCTGTATGCCTTTCGCCATTCCAATGGTTTGGACCGAGCCCACGGACCATGCTTCAGATAGCTACTTCTGCCTGACTAGTATTACTGGTGTAACAGCAAAGTCCAAACACAATGAAATAATGCGAAATGCCAACTTGATGCAACAAGGTAATTTCTTGATATATCCTTAGCTCGACATGTTTCTGGCGGATACGCCCATATCAGGAGCACTAGATGTTAAGTTGTAGCATACGGTTTTCTTCACCGAGTTTTTGGATGGGTGGTGGTCCTGAGAGACGCTGCGTTGTTCGCGTGTACGGTTTGGTTGGTGCCGTGCGACTGCATCAACTTGGCATTTCACATTATTTCATGCTGAATATGCACGGTCAAACAACCCTCAAATTTCCAAATACATTGTTCAATATCCTAATTTACCAGACCAGAACCTCACAGTGCGGAGTTACCTGTGCCAAAGCCTCCAACAAACATGACACTGAGTGATAGTGAGTCAAGTGATGAAGATGTAGGCCAAGCTAACAACAATATGGATTGTGATCCAACATTTGCAGCAGCATGTTCTTCCAATGAATCACAACTGCTGACTCAAGAAAACCTGAATAATATCGTCCGTGGTTCGAACCTGTCAAAGAAGCAAGCTGAACATTACGCTCCAGGTTAAAGGGCTGGAATCTTCTGCGCCAGGACATTAAGGTGTGTTTTAACCATGGGCGCCATGAACGGTTCAAGGATTTCTTCTTTCTGGAAGATGATGTCGTGTTTTGCAATGATGTTTGTTCCGTAATGGAGGTTCTTGGCATTGAATATAACCCAGATTAGTGGCGCTTGTTCATGGATTCGCCAAAAAGTGAGCTTGAGGGTGGTTCTACTCCACAACGGAAATAAATTCCCCTCCGTTCCTTTGGCTAATGCAGCCAACATGAAGGAAAGTTATGAAAGCATGAAGCTACTGTTGGGAAAGATTAAGCATGACGATTATAAGTGGAAGTTACGTGGTGATCAAAAGGTTGTGGCACTGCTACTCGTAATGCAAATTGGGCACACAAATTACTGCTGTTTCCTGTACACCCGCGACAAGAAGAATCACTATGTAAATACATTGTGGCCTAAACGAACATTACTGACGCCAGTGGGCAAGAATGACGTCAGTCCTCCTCTTGTTCTTCCAGAGAAAATTTATCTGCCCCCTTTGCACATAAAGCTGGGCCTCATGAAAAACTTTGTGAAAGGTATGGATAAAACGAGTCGTGGATTTGAATGTGTGAGGAATAAGCTCCAAAATGTGAGTGACGCAAAAGTCAAGGAGGGTATATTTATAGTACCCCAGATCAGGGAAATGATGCAAGACAAGCAGTTCGATGAAGACCTGAATGAGATTGAAATAAATGCATGGTTGTCATTTAAGAAGATTTAATAGGACTTCTTAGGAAATCACAAAGCAGCGAACTATCAGGATGTTGTGCAGGACCTGTTGACTTCGTACAAAGCTATAGGATGCAATATGAGTCTGAAAATCCAGTTCCTGGAAACACACTTGGATTTTTTTCCCAGAAAATCTCTGCGAAGTCAGTGACGAAAACGGTGAAAGCTTTCACCAAGACATTCTGGCTATGAAAAAGCGGTACCAAGTCAAGTGGTCCTCAAGTATGTTGGAAGACCATTGCTGGACACTGAAGAGGGATGTGTCTGACGTCAAATACTGGCGAAAGTCATAAGCCTCAACATTAAGGGAAAGTTTCTGCCTGTTTCATGAGCACGTAAAGTACCATTTTGCACATTTAAATTCCTCTGTATCTTTGAAATCCTGCCTGATAGAAAAATTCTGTATGTATATCTGAATTCAGCATAAAAAGTACTGTTACCTTCACCTATTTAAGTTCGTGGTACAAAAAAAGTTAAATTTTGTTAACCAGTGTTATTAAGCTTCTGAACAATCATCATCATCCATACCATTATATATACATACATGTGTACATACATACACACACACACACACACACACACACACACACACACAATCTGGGTTCCAACCAGACTTCTATTGAGTGAGTACCGGTGTTCCTTCCTGGGGTAATGCGGCCAGAGTCTGATGATAACCACTCACTTCGAAGCACGCAGATGTTAAGAATCGTTGGAATTATACTCCTACTCCCCTTATATCCTTGATGGCGTGGACAGGAACAGCTGTACCTTTACCTGTATGTGTCTCTTCCACCACATACAGCCTGTGTTCATTCAATAGTCGACATTTATCATTCCACAGTTTGAAGTCTCCAGCGTTATGGGTTATACATTTATTCGATATTCTTTAAAAAAATCTTCCAACCTTACAGGTCACAAAGTTACTCACTCTTAAATAACATCAGAACCGATGTTAATCCTTAATTCTTACTTTTATTTAATTTCACTCTCAGCTGCTGTGCTCAAATACTGAAGCTGCGATGGGGCTAGATAAATAAATTTTGTGTAGCTTAAGAAGTTACATGAAATATTTGTTGTTTATTTGAAAAACCAGCAAAAAGTTGACACTTCCGGAGGAGCGTGTGGGTAAAAGCGAAAAAGAATCTGGCAATATATAAATATATGCGTAAATATATAAGCGGTGACTGTACTAATATATGAGACCACGATCATTATTACAGTCGCACTGTTAACCAAAAAAATCAGATTGTCTGAAAAGCACTAATTTAAATATGACAGTGTTGCAGAAAGCAAGATGGCTAAGGAACTTTCGGATATTCTACGACTTCAGGACTCCAAAGTCTGGGCAAATCTGAGCTCGTTCATCAGGCAACATTTGAACGAGAACGACATTTCTGATTTGATTGACTACCCCAGCCTGGATATTGTGGAGCCGCCTGTCAAATCGGTCCTCGTCTGGATATATTCTCTGACGGCAGCTCTCAGCGTTGCGGGTAACGTCACTGTCATAGCAGTGCTGTCGTTCGGGAAGAGGTGAGTTGCGCAAGATACGAAAATACCCCTTGAATTTCCCCTTACATGCAGGGTTACGGTCCTGAGAAATATTGCGCATATCCAACACAAAATTCCTGTTTACAACAACATATTTCCTGGGGTTAGTGAAATGACAACCTCATCCTATATAGTTTATGACTAAACCACTAGGGGACATGTGGACCTGCACACTAAATATGTGCTGTGTATACAGTATATAAACATTTATATACAGTATATGTATATTTATATACAACGTATTTATTTACTCCTAACACTATAAAAATATAAGAGACTCAAATCCATAGTTTGTGGTACGGTTAATTCCGAAAGGACTGTGGTTGTTCTGCTACACAAACAAATATTTTAGTTCCTAACTTAACATTTTCTGTAATTTTATCAGCATTGCCACGAATTGTACGTTCGCTACTATGAGCGATGTCAAACATTACGGCGTTTATCAACAATTCGTACACCGTTTTTAGGTTGGATTATTACGCCTAATTTCTTTTCAGTACTTATTGTCGGTCGCCGATGGTTAACTGGAAGTGCACTAGGTGATGCTCATTTACGTTTCTCATTCATTTTGGTAACCACAACAAATGCTGTTGAAGAGGAAACTACATGAGCCGCATGCTGTTATCACCAACGTAATCAAATCCCTCGACGTGACTGTTCGCGTGACAAAGACGTCACTTTCTGCTAGCTTCCTAAAGAAGATAAGTGCGGTCACGAATCGTCTAAGCGAAATTGCGTTTAACTGAAAATTGTCAAGTAAATTAGAAGGGTGGTTTAAATTTTAAAATCGTGCGAAAAGAGCAGGACAGCTTCGCTGAAAATTCCCTGTGGAGACATTTATTTGTAAGTCAGGAGAGTTTGTTTTGAAGTTCCTGCTGCTTTTAATTAAAGTACCATCATACATACATGCATAAAAAAATAAATACATTCATAATACATCCATCCGTATATATATTCATACATGTCATATAAATAAATTGTTCGAATAAAAATTTCAAGGAAATTTTTTAAGGAGGGACATGCATTGAACCTTGTGTTAAAGTCTGAATTGTTTGACATCGTGTGGATAGTTCTGGCTGTTCCTCTTTGATCCTCAACGGAAAGGGTTAATACGTAAAGTTCCTTTTGACCACTTCAATACATATTTCAGACACGTTTCTGCACGTTAATCACAATTCGTACGTACTTTGTTGGGCTAATGAGTTGGTAAAATATATTTATCTCGAAACGGGAATTATTTACCTGAAACGTTGGTTTCAACTTTCTACATGACCCAAGAAGGTGTTAATCCATATAATCACAAAGCCCATTGCATTGTAGTTTAGGTATATAATTAAAATTAAAATTAGAATCAAACTATTAAAATCCTTAAAATCAGATTCTTCAGTGTAAGATTGACAAATTTTGTATTGAAGGAACTGATTAAAATAATTTTTATATTGAATTTTATATGTCAGTTTCTTTAACATAAAATTAGTTAAAGTAATTTTATGTTGAAAATAATTTTATGGATTTTAATATTTTAATTCTAATTATAGTTTTAACCATATATGTAAACTGTTACCAAATAAGTTGGCACAAGCTGCACACATAAAAGTAACACGAGTTCCCTAAAGATGACCAAGCGCTGAGGCCGAAACATGTCGGAGTAATAATTAGTAAATAGAAACCTTTTGCAATAAGTTGGTATTAAGTATTAAATATGCAATATAGTTGCACGGAAAATGTGCAGTATTAAATCCCATTACGTCTCTTTCAGTCCTGCTTATAGAATTAACACTTTCTGGTAAACAAACTCGGGTCCTGAGTGAAATGTAAATTGCTGTTGAGAAAATGGAGTGTTAGGTATGTTTAGGTGACTGAATATTATGAGGTAAAGTATTCCAAGCAAGCGTTGAGACAATGGTTTCGGATTTATACACTAAGATTTTACAGTATGACTAAGGGGAAAAATATCACAACAGAGTAAGTAAACTGATCACTTTAAAATAGGAGGCAAGCAGTATAAAAGGAAAAGTATTTACAAACCTTGAGGTTAAAGTAAAAATTTTAAACCAGAAAGCTGTGCCCAATGTTTTGATGTAATATAAGTACTTTGTAAGGTAAAATGCTGCGTAAGTGGTTTCGTGGAACCTGCACAAATATATTCGACTTTCTCCCTTAATTTAAAACCCTTTTGATATTATTCATTTATGGCTGGAGTTTAATATGTAGTTTCGTTTTAGTGTTTTGTATAGCAGTGTAATTATAATGAGGTTACAACCCCCAAATTTTTATTGCGGTCACATACCCCTGGAAGTGACAGCTCTTATAAGATTACTGAGAAAAATTCTACCCAAACAACGTTGTTGCATGTACCCAAGCAATAAAATTAAAACTTGTTAGCACATGGAAATAAGTCTGTGAAGTAGGAGCTGAATTGCTACATCAGTCACACCCACACAGCCCGCATCTTTGATTACAGTTATTCCTTTACCAGTGATTGGTGTTTCGTAGGATTTTACTGTCTTTACTTACTTACTTACTTACTCCATGGAGTAGAGTCTTTGTTGAAAAGGTAACAGGTTCTCAGCTAGTCAAGAAATTCCCCGCATTTTATGGAATCCGAAAGTTCATTACCGCACTTGTCACTATCCTGAGCCAGCTCGATCCAGTCCATACCCCCACATCCCATTTCCTGAAGATTCATCTTAATATTATCCTCCCATCTACGACTGGGTCTTCCAAATGGTCTTTTTCCTTCATATTTCCCCACCAAAACCCTGTATACGCCTCTCCTCTGCCTCATGCATGCTAAATGCCCCACCCATCTAATTCTTCTCGATTTGATCACCCGAACAGTGGTGGGTGAGGAGTACAGATCATTAAACTCCTCTTTATGTAGTTTTCTCCACTCCCCTTTCACCTCGTTCTTATTAGGCCCAAGTATCCTCCTCAAAACCCTATTCTCAAACACCCTCAGCCTACGTTCCTGCCTCAATGCGAGCGACCAAGTTTCACACCCATACAAAACAACAGGTAAAATTATAGTTCTGTATACATTAACCTTTAAATTTTTGGTTAGTAAACTTGAAGACAACAGGTTTTACTCTCTTTGCACCCTGGAATTTACGGCGTGATGAATTTTAAACATCTAAGCAATAAAAAAGAGATTTTATATCTTCAAAGGGATTCCACCATTCCTCTGACAGGCTTCTTTTTACATTTTCGATAAGTTGAAACTGCTGCTACATATAAATTATGGATTTTTCATACAAATGGCACGGTAATATGTTTCAGACAGATGTGTAACCTCACACCGCCGTCTATGACTTCTGCACCATATGGTGCCGAGTTTTTCTACGGGCTCCGTGACTCCGCACTGCTTAACTTGTAAGCTAATATATTACCTAAAGTGATGATGTGTGGGTATTAAAGATAAAGATTCCTTAGAGTTTATATTTAAAAGTTTGTTTCAGTTTTTTACTTCGTTCCGCAAGGAATGTTTGGTTTAATTTTGTGTGTGAGTTTTTGTCTTTTCCTCAGCTTCAATTACTTTTCCCCAATGAATCAATTTTAATCAGATTCCTTCTATATTCAATTTCTTTATAAATTGCTTCGCTATATTCCTATTATCATCGTTCCCACATGGCCGCTGTACGAACTGTAAAGTCAAAGTCATCGTTTTTCAATATCATATCACGATAATGAATATGGTAACAGATATTGAAATTATGCAGACTTCTTCAGCGTGAAGTGTCTGTGAAGTGGGTAGCAATGCAGCACTAGGGCGTGGTATAAAACATGGTACAAGTACGCTAAAAAATTCACAGAAATTTCTGTCGATCTGCATTGGGTATGAATGTGTGCAGTTTTACTGTTGTCAGTGGCTATATATAGCATATGGCATTATCGTCATAGTCAGGATATTGATGCTGGGATTATGACATCTGAAAGTAACTGCATCTAGCAATGTCCCCAGCAGCAGCTGCACTCATGTGTGTCGGGATTGAAATTGATTTTTGAGTACTCTGGGTATTATGGTATTCGAGGGTGACAGAAATTTGCGCAGAGTAAGATGGCGAATTGCCATGGCTCACGTGGTTTGTCACCGGCCGGTCACCGCGGAGGCCCGAGAGCAGTCTCAGTCAATTCCATGTGGAATTACGTAAAACACTTAAAGAAAAAAAAATTACGAAGAAAGAATTTGTTAAGATTGTCGTTCTTCGACTGGTATGGTCAAATAAGTACTCACTGACAATTTGGCTCTGTGTCGTCTAGCTTTATACAAAGAAATTACAAAGACTTGCAGTTTCCTTTGTCGATAAACAAATTAAATACCTATTTTCACTGAGAGAACATCACAAAAGTACATATTTTATTCACCAACATACCCATTTCAAGCACGTCATCTTGTGAACTGTAATTATTTTGACAACAGTTGTTCATCACAAAACTCTACCGTTTGTTTTCGTGTGGATAGCATCTTTACACTGATTTCGCCTATCTTGTGGAAGACTCAAAGTTTGACGACTATTACCGTCTGGGGAACTTACAATTTTGTTTCGTAATGAAGCCACTGCAACTTTAACGTAGTTGGACATCGTTTATACAGCTCTCTCACCTCAGAACTTCGTCACAACCTATCTTCTGTTTCACTGATTCTCCACTGTACTCTCAGTCACCTTTGCGACTTGAACTGCAGAGACGAAAACACATTTCTAAAATTTGAAGAAAGACAAACGCACGTCGGCGAGAGACAACGTCCTATGCCAGACAAAACTTTAGAACAGACTAATTTACTATAAAAATATCTACATAGTGCGTTGTGTATAAGGTTTTTCCTATTTTTCTTTTAATTTTTACTGCCATTTACAACACAACTTGCTCCCTGTTTGAGAATGGTTTATTGTTTTGGAATTGTTTGTTAAAATTACTTTCGCTCAAAACCGACTACCTCACATTTATGGCGGCCGAATGTCATACACTTACTTCTGAAGTAGTCAATGCTCATGTAATTCAGCATTCGTAAAATAATAATATTAATTAGTAAGTAAAGTTAAACACTTGTAATATCTTCTAGTCCCAGCTTCCCTTCTTTCGTTATTCTTTTCGCACATTTATGCGTTTCCGACACCTCGGGATCTACGCACCCAACTTCTTTTGGCCTTAACTTCCGCCATGTTATGAGACCAGATAAGATCAGAAAACTGGGAGCAAAAATGTTAATAATCACTCCTTGGACAAAAAGTATTCAAAATATGTGTCTCCACTTCAAATACGAAAGTCTGTACTCTATAAATTCACTGTCTGATACTTTAGTACTGTATGTGTTGGAGAGCTTAGCACATCACATCCATATCCAGATGTTCTTCTTCCTTCTTAGGAGGTGCAACTCTGCCTACTTGTCATGGATTGTAGCGGAATCTGTTTTTGAATAACCGAAGATCAGAAGCTGAGATCTTACCACCAAGAATACGATTTTTCTGAGGAGGAAGCTGCTCGAGAATGAAGATCCTAGACATATCCTGTCTACATCCTTAACTTCCAACTTTCAGGGTGACGCACTAGACCGTCAGGCTCTCGATTTTCGTATTTATGACTTTAATTTAAACTGCGACTGTTTCTGTTGACCAGACTGATACACCACAATTCTGCCACACAAAAAACAGGACTAATCCTGTCACTCTGCTATCAGATTTGCTTTTACAGTGTTCAACCTGTGGCGAATAATTATTGTGGGTTTTGCATGTTCTGTTGTTATGAAATTTATGATACCGACTCATCTACTAGTCTAAAGTGGATAGTTTCAATCTGCAGAATCCAGTTTTGTGCTTTATCAAACAACTTGAGGTACTGAACTCATTTAAGACATTCCTACGTGAGAAGCACTTTGATGGTGAACATTTCCGCCTTGTATCAAATCCGGAATGTTCATCATTACATTTTCAGAATTTCGAAATTCATATAGCCTAATTATCAGATAGGATTAGGTGACTTTTATCCAAAAGTATTCACTGACACATACATGCAGGAAATAGATCATTTCGACACATTATAAGAAATCATTGTCATAAATTCTATAGTCAAATAACCGTAGAAAACGATTTGAAAGTAAAATGTACAGTCCAAGTAACTTACAAAATATATTACCACGTCTTGGTGCCATGCTTTGTCAATTATTCACGGTTTGGATTTCATCCATAATCCATGTTTAAAACAAAATTACAACACCGTATGCTTTGCAGGAACAGAACTGATCACCACCCATAGCCAAAACATTGAATGTAACACCTACACATCTGGGGCCGGTAGGCAGAGTTATTCGAAACTTGTGGGTCTTTGCATATCAGGTCCAAGTGAATACGTGTGCTCTCACACTCCAATATGAGGATGGGCACTGATCCATTTCCGAAAAATAAATTCTAATATTATTTTGAAGAACACCATAGCGCAAAGACTAAAGAATGGCTGCACGTGTGATATAAGTGTACCACTTATAGATTCCCATATAACTGCATGCTCACTATTTTATTCTTTTGTTCAGGTCTTCGGGGGATTTGAGAGCTTTTCTCATCAACCTGGCGGTGTCCGATGTCACAATGGCTGTTTTCTCCATTCCATTTACATATACCATGTAAGTATGTTACTGCAGCAGTACAGCACATATACTGTTCCACTCTTTTACCTACTTAATGTCACTCTACGTAAGTCTTCCCATTCTCTTTACTTTCGTTATGTGACAATATTGTTCAGATAATGAAATTCGTCAAGAACTTTCCATCCCCTTGCTTACATCGTAAGACTGCACTGCTTAGAGGATACAATCCTGAAGTCGTTTATTCCCCTTACTTGTAATATGTAAGGACATTACTTCGATGACACAGTGCCTAAGATAATACAAATATTCTCTAAATTTCTTTGCCTGTAAAGCCATAAATTTTCTAGGACATATGCGGATATCTGAATTGTTTTTCTGTCAGATGCTTAGAAACTGTAAGGATGTGCTGTAGAGATACTGACAATTGTAGCTGAAGTATTTAATACATGAAGTTGTAGTTGTCGCAAAAAGTAAATCGACCGCGCTGAAAAAGTAATAGAAATGCGGACAAACCACCACATTTTACTAATCTCATTCTTAATAAATATTTAAGATAGAGTGTCGCTAAGCATATTACGGCTAAATCCAAATCCTGTTTCTTGTTACTGATTTCCCAAGAGAGTCAAATCTGATGCCTTGAGATGTATCGATTTTATAACAACATGAGAATGAATTAGCAAGTTCGAAACCATCAAACATATAGATTACCCTTTCTCCGTCTTCTCTGAATGTAGAAGCCCTATGGCCAGGAAATTCACCAGAAAATAAGCAGTGCTCAAAACTGAATAAGTTCTATGGAAGGTACTCGCTTCCCTATCATAAAATAAGCAGCAGAGTAGGGTCGTCTATAATAGTAACTAAATGGAATGAAATGTGAAAATTGTAGGCTACAATTACGTCACACTGATTAATATGTCACGTGTGACACCTTTGTAATCATCGAATACTCATGTACTTTCCTGCGTTATTCAAATTGCTGACAGACACAAGGCGACGAAAAGAAAATATCCTTGAAATGACAATAGAGACGTATTTTCCATTTACGAACATGTCTATCCGATCTGTAGGATCTGATTGCACGCTAGCTGGAATTCTGGTAGTGCCACCATCTTAGATGTTGTGCGTTAAAAATGTTGTATTATTATGCTGGCTTACTTTCTCGAAATACAAGATATTTTTGTAACTGTTTTGTAGGATATAACATACGTCTCCGTGACATTTTCGCCTCAGGTTACATGTATTGAGCTATAAAAGCAAACTTGATAACTCGAACAAACCGATTCAAATTTACACATGATTTCATCCGAATAAAAAGTGTGCGTTGTGTTGGACTTCATTCAAACAAAACAGACAATAAAATTCAAAATTTCATTTTACCCTCTACGTAATTTCCAAGCTTTCAGATTTTTTAAAATTCAAACTTTTTTTTATTTGTTCCCAAACACACTGAACGAGGAAATGAAATTGCAAAATATTTCCTGCGGTACTGCACAAGTTGTGTAACTTCAGACGCAGACAGCGCAACATTAGCATTGAAATTGATATTGCTGTCTTTCGCTCAGTTTGTAGCATATAACATCACACTAAAAGAGCGTGTTCACAAAATTACGCAGGTATCGATTCAAGCATTAAAGATACTAGAGCTTCAAAAATATGTGACTCGTGGAAGTTCGAAAAAAAATTTAAAACACTGCAGTGTTATATAGAGCGATCTGCAATTTTATATGAATTCCCGTGCAAATGGCATAATCAAAAAGAAAATAAATTTGTTAGAATATATTCGAAAGAAATCAGTGCTTGTATTCTTTTTCGTCCAATTCGAGTAAAAATGTGTGAATTCTGTCGGTGCACCCTTCCCCCTTTTCGATCTGATATTCGGAGTTCCTCGACACTCAATAATCGAGCTTCCACTATAATTATTATCGCACGTATTTCCAAATTTTATAAGAGGGACTGATAATAATAAATTCCATGTTCATCATCCCATTGTGTTAATTTACAACAAAGAATTATTTAAATACTCTCAAACACAAATTATTTGTATGACACACTTTATTGTGGCTAATTCCGTCATGTTTATGCCTTTCATATGAAACTCATGAAAGTAAAATGTGAAAGTAAATTTCACCCTCTAACATGTCTTGAAGGCACAGAGGGGAAGAGAGGTATAGTCGTGCGGTTTCTTTAACCTCGGCGCTAGATGGGGTGGGTGGTTAACGCCACGCCTGGTCGCTTTACCCCCGGGATTGACCTAGAACCCATTGTAGAGGAGGCTGCGTGGGTCCCAGGGCCGGTCTGGACGGGTGCGGAAAATCTCACCTCCACCGGGACTCAATCTCCAGACGCTTCAAACCTTAGAGAGTCGCTATACTGTCTTAGCTATCCCGGCCAATACTCATAAAGTATTGTATGCAGTTGCATTCGATTGTATCAGTAACTGAGATATCACCGTTTAAATTAAACCGATATATTTTGCAATGCCAGATATTTTAGAGTAGTAAAATCGCGAATTAGCCTTTTTAAGGTATTAAGATATTAAGTTCAGTGTTTGTTAATGCAGCCTTGTTCTGTTTGTACTTACGTAAGTAACTCTTTTGTTCGTGTTTCGTTTCAGTTCGTTTTCTTGTCTTGTGGCTGACTAAACATACTATACTTCGTCACTGTTCGAGAGATAAATACAGTTAAAAGAATATATATATATATATATATATATATATATATATAT
>Ga0209755_10004038_pt1 | contig 17725 bp, 22 predicted proteins | sample TergutCo191P1_FD_187301 | JGI IMG/M metagenome (GOLD analysis project Ga0209755, IMG submission 187301) | Cornitermes sp. P1 segment gut microbial communities from Petit-Saut dam, French Guiana - Co191P1 (SPAdes) (version 2) | ecosystem: Host-associated > Arthropoda: Insects > Digestive system...
ATCCGTTGTTAAAACAAAATGCCCCGATTGCTAAAAAAGTCATTCAAGTTGAAGAAGAGAAGTTTTTAACTACATTGGCCGAAGGTGAAAAACTCTTACTTTCAAAAGTAGCCAATAAAAAGATTACGGGGATTGATGCTTTCACGCTTTATGATACTTACGGCTTTCCGATTGAATTAACCCTGGAATATGCTAGTGAGCATCAAATTACAGTTGATGTTGCTGACTTTGAAAAAAGGTTAGAAGAACAACGTAATCGTTCAAGAGCCTCACGTAATGTTGATAATAGTATGAATAATCAAGATGAAGCATATCTTAACTTTAAGGGTGATTCTAAATATGTAGGTTATACAAAAGACAAAGTCAACACAACCGTGATAGCAGTTTTTAATGATAGTGTAGTCTTAAAAGAAACCCCATTTTATGCTAATCAAGGTGGTCAAGTTAGTGATGTAGGTTTTATTAATGAGATACCTGTTGTTGATGTCTCTAAGATGCCTAATGGTCAGTTTTTACACAAACTTAATCAGCACCGCTTAAAAGTGGGTGATAAAGTGAAGGCTAGCGTGGATGTTAGTGTGCAACAAAGCGTGCGTAAAAACCATAGTGCCACCCATCTGTTACATCAAGCATTAAAAGATGTTTTTGGATCACACGTCAATCAACAAGGCTCACTAGTCAATGCGCAGTTATTAAGATTTGATTTTAATCATTATGAGGCAGTAACCCCAGATAAAATACTTGCTACCGAGCAATTAGTTAGACTTAAAATAAAAGAAAACTTAAAAGTAATTATTAGTGAAATGTCGCTTGAAAAAGCCAAAAAAGAAGGAGCAACCGCCCTATTTGGTGAAAAATATACTGACTTAGTCAGAGTCGTTAAAATGGGTGATTATTCAAAAGAACTATGTGGTGGTTTACACGTAGACCATACCCAAGAAATTGGTGAGTTTATGATCAGTAGCATTGAAACCATTGGTTCAGGAATATTTAGAATTACTGCTCATACTGAACAATTAGAAAACTATTTAATGGCTTCTTTAAGCAATATCACTGAAAATATTAATGCCTTAGAAAATAAGTTTGACCCCAAAACGGGCTATCAAAAGGTAACAGCACCTGTGATTGAATTAAGTTTTGTGGATATTATTAACTACAAGCATTATTTTGAGACAGTTAAACAAGCTGTTAAAACCTTTGAAAAAGAAATCACACGCCAACAAGCAAGTGCGGTTTTAGCTAATATAGACAAGTTAATTCCCGCTAAATATTTATCAAAAACATTAATCTCAACGCAATTAGAACCTAGCATTTTGAAACAAGCCATTGATGTATTGTTTGACAAGATGAAAGTAGATACATTGGTTTTAGTTAATGTTTATGATAATAAAGGCAGTTATTTAGTTAAGACTAAACTGGCCAATGCTAACACGATTATTAAAGAGATTAATTCAATTACCCAAGGTTCAGGTGGTGGTAGACCTGACTTTGCCCAAGGGGGTACTACTAACTATCAATTACTAACTGATAGTATTGCAGCGATCAAGGATCTATTATGAAAAAATATTTCGGTATTGATCTAGGTTCTAAAACAATGGGGATTGCAGTATCTAACTCGGGGGTGATTGCTAGCGGATTAACTACTTTACGTTTCCCAGAAGACAATTATGAAGTAGCACTTAATATGTTAATAGAGTTGATTAAAGAAAACAATATTAACGTAGTGGTAGTGGGCTTACCCAAACATATGAATAATGATTTAGGCATTCGTGGTCAAATTAGTATAGATTTTAAGGAGGCTTTAAGTCAAGCGTTAAATATTGAGGTTGTTTTGATTGATGAAAGACTCTCAACTAAAAGTGCATTGAAAATACTTTCTGACAACAATAAGAAAAAACAAAAACAAAGAGCCTTAAAAGATGAAATGGCGGCTCAAATTATTTTACAAAATTATTTAGATACATTGAAAGGATAAACTTATGAAAGAACAACAAATCGTTTTAACCAAAGAAGATGGAACAGAAGAGATAGCTGATATTTTATTTACATATGAGGCTAATAGTAAAAAATATGTCGTTTTTAAGTTTTTAGCATCAGAAGAAATATCAGCAGCAATCTTCATTGAAGATAATGCTAGTGGTGGTTTTATTTCTGATATTGAAACTGATGAAGAATGGGACATGATTGATGAAGTTTTACAAGCATATTTTGATGATTTAGAAGATCAAGATGATGAAAGTGAAGATGAAGATAACTAAATTAAAGGAATATGCCCTTCAACATCAAGTACCAATTATTCAAGATGAAGGTTTAGACTTTATTATTGAGTTAATTAAAAGTAAAAATATTAAAACTATTTTAGAAATAGGTAGTGCTATTGGTTATAGTGCTATCTCATTTAGTCAAGTTGGCTGTATAGTTGATACAATTGAAAAAGATGAAAATAGATACAATGAAGCAGTTAAAAATATTAAAGAGTTTAATGCTAATGTTAATATCCATTTAGCGGATGCCTTAACATTTGAAACTAATAAATTATATGACCTAATTTTCATTGATGGCCCAAAGGGCCAATATGAACGTTTATTTTTACGTTTTAGTCCGAACTTAAAAGCAGGTGGTGTGATTGTTTGTGATAACCTTAATTTTCATCACCTGAAAGTTGAAGATGTTTCTAAAAGAACTGCATCTTTACTAAATAAAATTAAAAAGTTTAGGCAATTCTTAACCGATAATAAAGAATATGAAACAGTAATTTATGATGTTGGTGATGGAGTAAGTGTTTCAAAACTTAAATAGATATTAATTATAAATAAGGAGTTTATCAGTATTGATGGCTCCTTTTATTATATGCAAATTATTAACAGTTAAAATATGATTAAAGAAAGCATTTAACTATATTATTTCCCATATATTTTATGAAAATATTAAAAAGCCTTGACAATATATATATATATATAATATTTATAAGATTTTATTAAGAGGGAGAATAAACTAAATGAATAAATTAGAATACATTGCACGTTCTTTAACAAAACTGACAAACAAAAAATATGAGTTGTATGTCATCAGTAGGATTATACATCTTTTGAATGATGAAGATATAGAGTTTAAGACTCAATTTTCAATTGATGGTGGAAAATATTTTATTGATCTGTTTTTTGTAGGCTTAAATATAGCAGTTGAAATCTATGAAGCATTTCATAGCGCTAATGTTGATGCTGACATCAAAAGAGAAAATGAAATCAAAAAAATCAAGGAACACTGTCTAGTTGAAAAAATTAAGTTTATTTTAATAGAAGTTTATAATATTACTCTTGAAGCCTTGAATGATAAAATCGATGATGTTGTTGCTGAAATTAAAGATAAAAAAGCTAAAAAAGGTAACATAAAATGGTTAGATGATGAGCAAAAGTTAGAGCAAATCATGCAAACCAAATATCTTCCTTATTACAGCTCGTTTAAGACTAATGCCGAAATCCTTCGTGTATTTGGAAAAAATTTCAAGCAATGGTATAAAGGGGGATACCCTATTAAAGGTCACTTTTTGTGGTTTCCAACTTTATCAGTGGTTGAAGAAGGTGTTAGAACATCAGCAGGAAAGAGAGAGTGGATGAATACATTTAATCCAAATACAGGAATCATTATTGAAGCAAGTAAAACGGAAAATCTAAATAGTAAAGATTTTCAAGATGAAATTACTGACCAAACAACACGCTTAGTTTTTATGAAACAAAAAAACGATTTTGGTGAGGTTAGAAAATATTTTATTGGTGAGTTTAAGGCAAACAAATATGATGACTCAATTGATGAGTTTGGTGGAAGAGTGTATGAGCAGGTTAATAGAAATTATACAATCGAATAAGATTTTATAATAAAAACTATGAAAGGAGAAAATAAATGTATGCCATTGTCAAAAGGTTATTTAGCAACATTGAAAGGTAAGAAAGTCACCTTTCAAGTGGTTAATTCGTTTCCTGACTTAAAAGTTCAGTTTGTGGATAACTTTGGTGATTATAAAATCGAAATTGAAAATTCACCATCTTTTTCAAAAGAAACAATCAAAATACAAGTCGTAACATCATTTCCTGATGTTAAACTCCAAAAAGTTCGTTCATTTGGAGACTTTAAGGTTTTTATGAAGTAATTGCTTGTAAATTGATAACTAATCGGTTATCTTCAATTGACTAAAAAAGTATTTTCCAAAAGAAAGTACTTTTTCTTTTGTCTATAAACTAAACTACACTTATAGCTAATTTTTCAATTAAACTTCTAATAATACAATCAATAAAACAATTTTATTGTATAATAAAGAAAGCACAAACACAGACAACAAACGATAAATAAATTATAGAAAGTGAGAAAGTATATGAACGATTTTAACAAGGAAGAACAACTAAATGATGTTGAAAATGAAGTATCAAATGTGACAAATCAAGAAAATCCCGAATTACGCCGCTTATCTAGTCGTGGATTATCCAATGCGATTTTAGCACTAGTGATGACAGCATGGACTTTTTGGGTAGTGTTTAGGGATGAACCATGGGAATTATTATGGGTAATGATTTTTGTTGGTGCTGACTTCATAGGAGGCTTTACTGGTATATTTATGGGTTATCGTGGTAGAAAGCATAATAAAAATATCTTTATTGCCACGTTAGTCTTATCAATAATTTCAATTATTGGTTCAGCAGTCGCCTTAATTATTTGGCTTACTTAATAATCAATGTAGCAGATACTTCAAGTATCTGTTTTTATTAACAACCATCCCCATTTATGAGGATAACATTTTTATTTAATTAGCCAAAATAAGCAATAAAGTATGATACAATATTAAAAAGAAGAAGGAGAATAAAAATGACATATTTATATAAACGCCAAAAAATATTAACTATAAGAGAAAGGTTTGCTTACTATGATGCTAATCAAAGATTAGTGTATAACGCTCGCGGACTTTTCACAATCCCTAAACGTTATGAAATTACCAAAGCAGGTCAGCAACGTCCAGTGATTGGTATTAGACGTAAGTTCTTTACGTTTATGCCAAAGTTTTATTTAACAGATTTTAATACTAACACTGTTTTAGCAACCATTCGTAAAAGATTTAGAATTGGTCGTCCTTTTTTAGATATCTTTTTAGCTAACGGCCAACGTTTACTTATTGAAGGTTCTTGGTGGTTACATAATTTTAGAATCTTAGATGATCGTGGTAATGTATTAGTAGTAGTGAGTAAGAAAGTGTTTGCTTGGGCCGATACTTATGAAATCATGATTGATGAAACTAAAATTGATCTTAATTTAGGGGCAGCAATTACAATTGCGTTAGATTGTGTTTTCCATAGTCAAAATTAAAAGATATGAAGTATTTAGCCACTATTCATCAATTAAATAATTTAGATTTGGTGCTGACTTTGGCTGATGGTATTTTGCTGGGTAATGAGGAGTTTGCTACCAGGTTAACTAACTCTTTTGATATCGCTGAATTAAACTCAGCTTTCACAACAATCAAAAAGGCTAAAAAGTTAGCCTTTTTAGTCATTAATCAAATGATGACTGATCAAAAAATTAAAGCGTTAAAGACCTTTTTATCAAGTCTAGAATTAACAAATATTGCCGGGTTTATTATTGGTGATTTAGGTTGTTTATCAATATTTACCCAACTAGGGTTATCACATAAGTTAATTTATAATCCTGGAACTTTATTAACTAATCACTTTGATTTTAACTATCTTAAAACCGATAATTTTTATGGTGGCTTTATTGCCAAAGAAATTAATATAGATGATATTTTATTAATCGGTAAAAATCGCCTTATTAAAACATTTTATATTGGCAATGGTTATTTAGATATGTTTTATTCAAAAAGGCAACTACTTAAAAATTATAATGAGTATTTAGATGAAAATCAACAATATCAAAATAATCAAAACCTAAGACTTAGTGAAGAAAAACGTAATCAAGAACGCTTCCCTGTCTTAGAAGATCAAGCAGGTACATCAGTTTTTCGTCCGAAAGTATTTGCTTGTTTAAGTGAGTTAAACACTTTAAGTCAAGCAATTGATTATTTAGTAGTTGACAGTATTTTTTTAAGTGATCAATATACTGTGGATATTCTAAACTTATATCGCCACAATCAGTTATCTTTAAGCGAGTTAGAAGATAAATATAAGATTGCCTTTGATGATGGTTTTTTACACAAAACTACCATCTATAAACCCTCTAAAACAGAATAGTAATTAATATAAAGGAGTTTCACAAATGGTTGAGTTATTAGCCCCTGCTGGTGATTTAGAAAAATTAAAGATTGCGTTATTATATGGAGCAGATGCCGTTTTTATTGGTGGTCAAAACTTTTCTTTAAGAGCACGTGCTTCTAATTTTAGTATTAGTGATATTAAAGAGGGTTGTGATTTTGCTCATCAACTAGGTAAAAAAATATATATAACCACCAACATTATTCCACATCACGAAGATTTTAACGGTTTAATTCAATACTTAAAAGAACTGGAATTAGCAGGAGTAGATGGCATTATTGCTGCTAGCCCTTATATTATTGATACAGCCCTTAATCATACTAACTTAGAAGTTCATATCTCCACTCAGCAATCAACCTTAAATACTAATACTGTTAATTACTGGACGCAAAAAGGAGCATCAAGAGTAGTATTAGGTCGTGAATTAAGTATTGAAGAAATTAAAGAAATTACTAAAAATGTGCAAACTGAAATTGAAGTGTTTATTCATGGTGGCATGTGTATGTCTTATTCAGGGCGTTGTTCATTATCAGATAACTTAACTTTAAGGGATGCTAACCGTGGGGGGTGTGCCCACTCTTGTCGTTGGAATTATCATTTATACAATGATCAACAACTAGTTTCAACCATTCCTTTTTCAATGTCATCAAAAGACTTAGAGGCTATCAACCAAATCACTAAATTAATTGATGCGGGGGTTGCTTCATTAAAAATTGAAGGACGTATGAAATCACTGCACTATATCGCTACGGTAGTGAAAACTTACCGTCAATTAATTGATGAATATACTAAAACCCAGCAAATCAAAGATATCAATAAGTATGCTAATCAACTTAAAAAGGCTGAAAACCGTTTAGCCTCAACAGGTTTTTTAGAAGGCATCCCAACCTTAAACGAACAACTTTATCAACAGCGTAGTGAAAAACCTTTACAAAACTTTGTTGGTTTAGTTCTAGATTATGACCCTAAAAGTCAAATGGCCACTATTGAGCAACGTAACTATTTTAGTGTCGGTGATCAATTAGAGGTGTTTGCCCCAATTGGTGATGATTTAGATTTTGTGGTGAGTGAGATTTTGGATTTAGATAATCAAAATGTCGAAATTGCTCGCCATCCCCAACAAATCCTGAAAGTGAAAATACCATTTACAGTTAGCCCAATGAGTATGTTACGTAAAAATGAATAGTGTTGAAGTAAATAATCAAGTTTATCATTATATTATTGAAAGAAAACCCATTAAGCATTTATATATTCGCTTAAAAGAAAACTACTTTTTAGTCACTTGTAGTGCTAAACATAGCACTTTGGTAGTTGAAAACTTCTTAAAAGATAATATTGAAAAACTTTTGTTAAAAAAAGAAAAGAAAAAAATAGTAAAAACTCCTCAATATATGCTTAATGACAAACAATACACCAAAGAAGAGTTTTACGCTTTATATAATTACCCTAATGATGATCGTTATTACTTTTTAGTTTTAAGAACCCATCTAGAACAAAGGGTGCAAAACTTAAATATTAAGATTGCCCAAATATTAAAGATCTTACAATTAAAACCAGTAGTAATTACTTACAAAAAGTTAATATCACGTTATGGGGCTTGTCATATTAAAGATAAATATATTACCCTTTCTTTATTTATGGCTAAACTAAATGATCAATACTTAGAGTACGTGATTGCTCATGAATATTGTCACTTTTTAGTGCCTAATCATTCACCACAATTTTATGCTAAATTAAGTCTAATTGATCCAAATCATCAACAGATTCAAAAGAAGTTGCGTAAAATACCCATATCATTTTAACAATGTGATATAATATTAAAGATATAAATGTTTGAAAGGATTGACTATTATGCCAAAAGCAACCAAAACTGATAATAAGAAAAAATATGAATTAACCGAAGAAGGAAAACTGCGTTTAGAGTCAGAATTAAATGAATTAAAAACGGTTAAACGTGAAGAAATTATTACGGCGATTAAAGAAGCCCGTGCCCAAGGGGATTTATCAGAAAATGCTGATTACGATGCAGCACGTAACGAACAAGCCCGAATTGAAAAAAGAATTACTGAAATTGAAGATATCTTAAAAAACTTTACCTTAATTAAGGCTAATGATGATAAAGATGTCGTTAATATTGGTAAAACAGTTGGTGTAAAGTTCTTAAATAAAAATAATCAAATTAAAGAGTTTCAGTTAGTTGGGACCATTGAAGCTAATCCGTTAGAAGGTAAGATATCAATTGAGTCACCAATTGGTAAAGCGATCATTCGTAATAAAGTTGGTGATGTAGTATCAGTAAAGTCAGAAACTGGTAATTCATTTAACGTTGAGATTGTTTCTATTAACTAATGAAGTTAAGTCAATATATTCCCCAAAGTTACTCGCTAACGATTTATGATATTGATTATCAAAAATACTTACAACAAGGAATTAAAGCCTTGTTTTTTGACTTAGATAATACGATTATTGATTATGATCAAACTAGTTTCACCCCTGAAATTGTTGAGTTTATTAAAAACTTACAACAAACTTTCAAAGTAGTAGTCGTATCTAATTCGCGTTATCCACGTGTATCAAAAGCGTGTGCTGGAATTGTTGATTATGTGCCATCAGCCCTTAAACCTTTGAAAAAAGGTTATAAAAAAGCCTTAAAGATTGCCGGGGTTAATGCTAGTGAGGTTTTAGTGATCGGTGATCAAATTATGACCGATATTAAGGGTTCAGCTAATATGGCAATGAGTAATGTGTTAGTCCAACCTATCGCAACTAAAACCGAAAAAATATGGACGCTTTATAATCGTCGTCGTGAAAAAAAGATTATTGAACAAATTAAATTAAATTATCCCGAATCTTACCAGAAAGTGATGTTACCCTATGAGTCAAGAAAATAAAAAATGTCTAGGTTGTGGGATTACTTTACAGGCAGAAGTTGTTACAAAAATAGGTTACACTACTAGTTTGGAGAATATTTATTGTCAAGCCTGTTTCCAACTTAAAAACTACGCAATCGCTACTACCCATACGCATCCTTTAACTTTACCTGATTTTAAGGCAGGATCGGTAGTCGTGTTAGTTGTTAGTGTTTTATTTTTAGATACGATCTTTGATACTAAACTTAATCGTTTAAGTCAACAAAAGCTAATTATTTTAGTTAATCAAATTGATTTATTACCATCATCAACCAACTTAGATAAGTTAGTGGAAAATATTAAAAAGCGTTTAACGCAAAATAAAATTAACTTTTTTGAAATTATTTTAATGTCGGCTAAAAATAAATATGATTTAATTAATCTTAAAGGATACTTAAATGAGTATGTGAGTAATGATATTTATTTAATCGGGATTCAAAACTCAGGTAAAACAACCATCTTTAAGTATTTAACTAACAATACAGAAGCCCTAAATAATAAAAAGGCGGCCCTTACCCAAGAAATATTATGGGCCAAAATGGATCGTAAAAATATTTATGATACCCCAGGGTTATACCAAAATGGCTATTTACATGATTTTTTAGATTATAAGGCTTATCGTAAGATCTTACCCGAAAAAGAAATTAAACCAGTAGTGTTTAACTTAAAAGAAGAATCAAGTTTAATTGTTGATGGTTTAGTATCTTTAACCGCTCTTAAATTAAGTAATGCCAGTGTGGTATGTTACTTTTCATCCTTACTAAAAATACATCGTACTAATCAAACAAAAGTAGATAATTTATTAAAAGAGCACCAAAGACACTTTAAGTATGGGTTTGATAGTTATCAAACAATTAACTATAAACTTAAAGAAAATGTTAAATATCAAATTACTGTGGCAGATTTTGGTTTCTTTCATCTCCAAGGCCCAGCAGTTGTAGAAATTAAACTACCTAATAAGATGCATATTAGTTTGATGGAAAGTTTGTTTAGATGATGACAGTAAATCGCTCATTAAAGCCGTTTATAATTGATGATCTTAAACAGCAAGTCATTACAAAATACCAAGAATCCCCAAAGCGTCTACAACATATTTACAATGTTGTTGATACAGCCATTAAATTGGCTAATCACTATGGCATTGATTCTAGGAGGGCAGAAGTTTGTGCGTGGGCTCATGATCTTAATCGTGATGATGATCCACAACTGTTGGCCCAGCAATTAGATTTTAAGATCTTAAAATCATATATTAATGTCCCTTTTGCCTATCACGGTTTTGTGGCAGCCAACATATTAAAAAAAGATTATCATATTGATGATCTTGAAATATTAAAGGCAGTTGCTTATCATACATTTGGTAAACCCCAAATGTCTAATCTAGCTAAAATCATCTTGTTGGCTGATAAAACTTGTGCCGACAGAGAATATGAAGGTGTAGAAACTTTACGCAAGCTCTCATTTGAAGACTTAGACTTAGCACTTTGGCAGTGCATATATTCATTGATTGAATATCACGAAAAGAATAATCATTTTATTCACGAAGATTTATTAAACTTATACCAAGACTTAAAGGAGAAATACTATGGAAAAAATTAAACAAGTAATGCAGATTTTAGAAGACTTAAAAGTAAAGGATATTGTGGGATATGACTTTGAAGGTGCCAGCCCGTTTTATGATTACTTTGTCATCGGCACGGTTAATGACAGACAAGCAGCAGCGGTCGCTAACAAGATTAAAGCCGATAAAACATTAAACTTAAAATCAGTAGAAGGTAAAGGTTCAGGTTGGTTATTAATTGACTTACATGATGTTATTATTCATTTATTCAAAGATGCTGAACGTAACTTTTATGACTTTGATCGTCGTTTAATTGGCATTAAGCAAGTTTAATGATTTATTGATGAAGTTTTTAATATTATTTGTAAGAAAGGTTTGAGCGTTTTGCTTAATCCTTTTTCTTTTTCAAAATAAAAAAGTAAAAACTACCTCCTTTGACTAATATAAAGTGAGGTAAAAAAATATGAAAAGAAAAGAAATGATTTTAGGCTCAACTATTGTATTGTTGACAATATTGTTAATATTGGGTCTAATTAACCCGAGTAAAGTGAACTCTATTGAACGCACACCAGTGACTAATAACGTAAAAATTGTTGGAGCAGTTTTAATTCCAGGCTTTTATGATGTAAGTGAAACTAACACTTTAAGAGATCTAATTAATTTTGCTGGGGGTTTATTACACACTGCTGATCAAAAAGAAATTAATTTTGAAGAACGCTTGATTCATCGGGAGTATGTGATTCCTTTTATGAAGTCATTTATTGAAGAAATTGATAAAGATGAAGAGGAAGAAGTATTTGTTAAGTTTAATCTTAATGTAGTAACGCCTGAACAACTATCAACAGTTCCTTCAATGACAGCTAACCGTATTAGTGCTTTTTTAGAATATCGTCAGCAAGTAATTATCATTAGATCAGTTGAGGAATTGTTAAATGTTAAAGGAATCGGGCCAGCCACTTTTGAAAAGATTGTGCCATATTTCACTGTCTAATCAACTACATTTATACTTATTTATTATTGCGGGATTACTGCTAAGTTTAACATCAGTGATTGGTATTTTAATTGCGGTTACCACAATACTATTAGCACGCAAGCACCTAAACTATATATTTTTAATTATAGTTATTATCTTAGTTAGTATTAGATTAATTATGTTATTAAGTGTGCCAGCTACGATTTCAGGTAAGGCTGTTATTTATGATATAAAAGAAAATCAATATAATTATACTTATGTTATTAAATATCAATTTAGTAAATATGAAGCAAGAGGTAATTTTAACTTAGATGTTGGTGATAAAATAGTGATTAATGCTGATGTTGTCAAATACCGCAGTCAAACGATTGAAAATGGTTTTAATTTAAGAAGATATAAATTAAAAGAAAACATTAAAGGCGAATTAAGAGTAAAGAAGTTAGAAAACTTAGAAAAAACTAACTATTTGTATCAGTTAAGAAGTAGACTTAAAGATAGTAATATATTACTAGTTAATATGTTATTTAATAATGTTGAGGTTAATGATCAAAGAGTTAGTTTTATCTTTTCAATGAGTGCTGGTTTAATTTATGGTATTTTATTAATTATTAATCAAATAATGTTTTATCTTAATGCCAAAGATATTCACCAAAAATGGTTTAATTATGTTTTCTTGGGTATTTTATTAATTATTTTTAATCACTACATCATTTTATATTGCTTATTAAGTTTAGTCTTAAAGCACTTAAATCAAGTTTTTAATGAACCATTTAATGCATTAGATATTAAAGCACTTTGTTTAATTTTAATGTTAGTTTTAAGAATAGAATTAATGTTTTCATATTCATTTATCATTTTAGCAATCTTCATCTTATCTTATGAAATTATTAATCCCCAAGGCTTATTACAACATATCCTACCAATTTTGATTTTACTGCCCTTTCAAATTGCTTGGTATAATGAGATTAATTTATTATTGTTATTATTAAGTCCAGTTATTTATTATTTGTTTCGTAAAAACTTAATGTTATTTATTTTCTTTTCTTTGGGGATTTTTTATCAGTATGATACGTTAATTACGCTTTTAACTCAGACAATTAACTACCTAGATTCTTACTATGGGTTAGTTATTAAAATACGTAGTCTTAATCAGTTTTTGGTTGTTATTTATTGTTTAACAATAATTTATATATTATTAGAAAATAGCCTTAAAAAGCGATTATTTAGAATCGCTATTGTGGGGATATCTTGGGGATTAATATTTTTATTTTTAGTCAGCAAGACTGATAATTATATTTACTTTTTAGATGTGGGGCAAGGTGATGGTTGTGTCATTTCATATCAGCATAAAATAGTAGTGGTTGATGCTTATCAAAATGTTGGTTCATACTTAAAGTCTAAGGGCGTAAGAAATATTGATTATCTTATTTTAACGCACAATGATTTAGATCACACCAAAGAAGCCCAGGACTTACTAAATGATTTTAAGGTAAAAACTTTAATTATTAGTGATTATCAAAACTTCTTGTTAAAGCATGATCATACAATCGTGATTAACGCTAATAACTTGATCACTTTACCTGATATTGATATCACTTTTTATGCCCCATTTACACAGTATCAAAACAAAAATGATAATTCATTAATTTTTTCTTACACCCAAGCAGGTATTAAGACTTTATTTACTGGTGATATTAGTATGAGGGTAGAAAATGATTTTTTACTGCACTACCCTAAGTTAACGGCCGATATTATTAAAATAGCTCATCACGGAGCAGCCACTTCTAGTAGTGCTTTATTTTTAAGTCAATTAAATATTAAGGCTGCTATTATCTCAGCAGGCTTTAATAATCGTTATCAACATCCGCACCCCCAAACTCTCCAAACGCTTCAAGATTATGCAATTGAGTATAAAATTAGTGCCTTTGATGGATCAACTAAGGTAAAAATGAAAAAAGATTCATATTATTTGTATAATAGGTTCAAACCTTACGGTCTTATATAGTATAATATTAGTAGGAGAAAAATACATGGAACATTTAATTGTCATTATTGGCGAAGATGCTTACTTACGTCAAGAAAAACTTAATCAGTATTTAGCTAATCCTTTGGTTAAGGAGTATGAAGTATTTACTTTTGATGCCCAAGAAGATCACGCTAAACTTATTATTCAAGAAGCTCAAACCATCTCTTTTTATGATGCAGGTAAAATTATTATTATTAAAAATAGTGCTGATTTAGAAAAAGATGCCGAAACACTAACTACTTTAATGAAGATGTTTGCTAAACCTTATGAGAATGTCCATTTTATTTTATTAACTAATCAGCGCAGTGATTTTAATCAATTAATGCCAACCTTACAAACGCATGCTTACATTATAGAGGTTAAACCCTTAAATGAACAAGAGTTAGTTGAGCATATTAAAAAAAGTTTAACGCAGTTAGACTTTAAGGCAAGCGATACAGTCATTAAAGAGATTATTGCCAGAAAAAATGCCGTTATGTTAGATATTTATCACGAAATAGATAAACTAACCCTTTATAAACAAGATACTAAAACCATTGAACTAAAAGATGTTAGCACATTAGTTAATGCTGATTTTAGTGCCAGTATTTATGATTTGATTAACGCTATTTTGGCCCAAGATAAAACAAAGGCCTTAAACATCTTTGAAGGCTTATTTGTTAAAGATAAAGACGGTTTAAGTATTTTAAGTGCGATGTTTAATAAAGTAGAAGATTTAATTTATGCGAAAAGATTAATTAACTTAAAATACACCCAAGATGAAATTGCGAAGTTTTTAGCAGTGAGCCTAGGTCAGGCTTATTACTTACAACGTGATGCGAAAAAATTGACATTTAGTAGTCTTAATAAAATGATTAATAAAATTACTGTTTTAGATTATAAATTAAAAAGCAGTGATATAGATACAAAATCAGCCATTCAAATGCTGATGCTAAGGAGTATATAAAATGATAAAACACCCTAAAATGTTAATCTTTGATTTTGAAACAAATGGTCTTGATCCCCAAATTAATCAAGCCATTGAATTAGGTGCAGCCCAATACATTATTAAAGATGGGCGCTATACCTTAAATAAAGAAATTAATCTTTTAATTAAATGCCCAACACCACTGCCAGAACTAATTAAAAACTTAACTAATATTACCGATGAAATGTTAGAAAAAGAAGGTGTGTCAGAAAGTTTAATGTTTAATGAGTTATCACAATTAATTGATGATGAAACATTGTTAGTGGCGTATAATATCGCCTTTGATTTAAGTTTTTTGATTGCGTTATACAAAAAGTATGAAAATCCGCAATTCATTTTGAAAAATGATATTTTAGATATAATGACAGTTTATAAAGATCGTTATGCTTATCCGCATAAATTAGATGCAGCCGTTAATACATACAACGTAGAAGTTATTAATACACACCGTGCATTAGATGATGTAAAGGCCACGGCAGCAGTCATGGCTAAAATGTATCAACAAAAACCTAATTTAGACATTTATGTGAATAAAATAACTGCTCACTATAAATATGGTTATTCAGGGCCAAGATTGGCTCATATTACACCAGTTTCACAATATGGTGGTCGTTTTGAAATTGAGAAGTTAAAATAAAAAAATACACCCAATGGTGTATCTTATAGCGAATTAACCGCTAATGCTAAGGTCGATTTACGACGAGCAACAAAATTCTTATGATAAATCCCTTTGGCTTGACCTTTATCTAACTTCTTAAAGGCGAAAGCAAGAGCCGCAACTGACTTTTCTTTATCTTTGGTTGCCACTGCTGCATCTACCGCTTTCATTGCAGTTTTAACTGATGACTTGAAAGAAGCGTTTGCTAATCTTTTCTTTTCGTTAGTCTTGTTACGTTTAATTTGTTGTTTAATATTTGCCATTTATTTCACCTCCTAAGGTTAAGCACTATATATTTTACCAAATTAGATGTTAAATTGCAACTAAAAAAATATTTATGTTAAAATTATATGTGAGGTAATTAAATATGACGCTTGCTAACAAAATCACAGTATCCCGTATGTTATTGATTCCAGTGATGGTAATCTTAATTTCAATACCCCAATTAAATATTGAAACAAACTTCCTTGGACTATATTTAGGCCATTTATTGTTTGCAGGTCTTTTTGTGGTAGCGGCATCTACTGACTTTTTAGATGGCTATGTTGCCCGTAAGAGAAATGAAATTACGACCTTTGGTAAGTTTTTAGATCCGATTGCCGATAAAATGCTTACCTTTACCGCTCTGCTATTTTTAATGAGTATTATGCCAGATACAGTCCCTCTTTGGAGTGTAGTGATTATTTTAATTAGAGAGTTTGCTGTAACGGGTGTTAGATTATTGTCAGTGCAAAAAGATACAGTGATTGCTGCCTCAATTTATGGTAAGATTAAAACTATTTTAACTATGTTAGCGATTGTGGTGTTATTATTTAATAATTTTGAGATTGCTGCGATTGAAGCAGTCCCAGGGATAATTGGTACAGTCGGGGGTATCATTTATTTGTTAGCAGTAGTAGCGACTATTGTTTCAGGCATTGATTATTTAATCAAGGCCAAAAGTGTAATTTTTGAAAGCGTATAAGTAAAAAGTATATTTTTAGATAATATAAGATTGAAAGGAAAGACATTATGAGTATTGATAATGATAAAAAAAAGGCCCTTGATGAAGCCTTAAAGAAAATAGAAAAACAATTTGGTAAGGGTGCGGTAATGATTTTAGGAGAAGAACAAGACATTCCGATTGAATCCATTCCTTCTGGTTCATTGAACTTAGATATTGCCTTAGGCATTGGTGGTTACCCGCGTGGTAGAATTGTTGAGGTATATGGTCCTGAATCATCAGGTAAAACAACTTTAACATTACACGCAATAGCAGCGGCTCAAAAAAATGGGGGGTATGTTGCTTTCATAGATGCAGAGCATGCCTTAGATCCTAATTATGCCAAAGCCCTAGGCGTTGATTTTGATAATTTAATCTTTTCACAACCAGATACAGGAGAACAAGCATTAGAAATTGCCGAAGCCTTAATTCGTTCAGGTTCAATTGATATGATTGTTATTGACTCAGTAGCAGCCTTAGTGCCAGAAGCAGAAATTAGTGGTGATATGGGAGCAAGCCATGTAGGCCTACAAGCCCGTATGATGTCACAAGCAATGCGTAAACTTTCAGGAATTATTAATAAAACTAACGTTGTAGCTATTTTTATTAATCAGATTCGTGAAAAAGTAGGCGTAATGTTTGGTAGCCCTGAAACTACACCAGGTGGAAGAGCATTAAAGTTTTTCGCATCAGTTAGATTAGATATTAGAAGAGTAGAAAGTTTGAAAGTTGGAACTGATGTGGTTGGGATCAAGTCTAATATTAAAGTGGTTAAATCAAAAGTTTCACCACCGCTTAAAACAGCCACAGTGGATATTATGTATGGTACGGGAATATCGCACAATGGAGAGGTTTTAGATATTGCTGTTAACTTAGAAATTATTAAAAAAGCTGGTGCGTGGTTTGCGTACAAGGATGAAAAAATCGGGCAAGGAAGAGAAAACGCTAAGATTTATTTAGATAATAATCCAAATGTTGCCGCTGAAATAGAAAGTTTAATTAAAGAACATTATAAGATTTAATAAAAAAGACGGAAGTGCTCAACTTTCGTCTTTATGTTTATATAATGTTGGGCGGAAACCGATAACGGTATAGGTAGCATTACCAGAAGCACGAGCGCCATAAGTAGTGACAGCCGCGACGGGAAAGCCAGTAGAAGTACCAGCAGAGCGTAGCCAATAAAGCCTACCAGCAGTTTCTGTGCCACCATCATCATCTCTTAATGCTGCTCGGCCAGTATCACTATGATGATTATCAATAATTGAATTGATGGTAAAGCGGTTTAGTTCTGATAACGTTGGGCGGATACCGATAGTGTTATTGTTAGTAAAAGAAGCAACACGATAGCCATCAAGCCAGATATACGCAATGGGATGACCAGTATGAGTACCCGTAGAT
>Ga0209755_10004039_pt1 | contig 17725 bp, 14 predicted proteins | sample TergutCo191P1_FD_187301 | JGI IMG/M metagenome (GOLD analysis project Ga0209755, IMG submission 187301) | Cornitermes sp. P1 segment gut microbial communities from Petit-Saut dam, French Guiana - Co191P1 (SPAdes) (version 2) | ecosystem: Host-associated > Arthropoda: Insects > Digestive system...
TAAAATATAATGCATATATATATATATATATATATATATATATATACACACCCAATATGTTAAAAAAAATACGATTCCCGCAATTTATCAAAGTGAGCACCACCAATAACTACATTCTGATGCATCTATTTATCATATATACATACAATCAAAGACACAAACAAAGGACCAATCTCAAGCCACAATAAGACTGAAATATGTTAAAGAGTTGTGTGCTATACCATATTTAACAGAGCTCAGAAACTTACACAGACACTTCTCATCAATCCATCATATCTCTTGACCCTATTAACTCAGAAAAAACGACAGAGCAACAGCTAGATCTTAACTTTTTATTTAAATTGTCTTTTACTGATTTAACTATCATGTGTTCAGATGTCAATATACTGCAAACACGCAAGATATTTTACTTTCACCATGGCATAGTCGAGGTCTTCAATCTTCTGGAATGTTATGCAACATCAGTGGGTAGTCTGTTATGGATGTTTTGGGTAGCACACTACTAACAAACTACCCACTGAGGCTGTGCAACATCCAAGAACATTAAGAACCTTAAATTGCAACTACTTTTCACGAGACAGCAAAACATGTGGGTCACATTCTGCACATTCCAGGATTAACACCTCCTCAAGTTTGAGGTGTGCTCCCTTGGAGCAAGGTAGCCATTCAGATCCACATACTGTTGCTCAGGGTTATCTGACAACCAGCCACTGTGAGGGGATAATCTAAACATGACAGGTGCTCTGCGATTCAAGCAAACGATGCTTTAAGGCAATAGAACAGTGACAGAAGCACACATCATGCTTGCAATCCTAGCAGTTCATGTCATAAACCGTTTTCTTTCTTTCTGCCTTGCTTCAACAGTAAACCTTCCCCAAGATAACCTCATTTTGTCTTTTAATGACAACTGGACAGTGTGTCAGCCATTTTACACACACAGACACATACACGCACACAGCTGCAAGTCACATTACGTGCTTGTGTTAATTTCCTTCATCTCATTTTTACTGGTGTGGTCAACAAGTTACTGTAATTCATGACATGCAACTACTGCACAGTACCTTCTGTTTTCAATGGTACTCATCACCAAAGTTTAGATTTAAAATGTGACTGGAATTTTCCTTTGTTTTGGACAAAACACTGTAATAGGAACTTAGATTTGACTACAAATACCCAATTATCACTCCTTATAAATTCATAAGAATTATTCTGTTGACACCACAATAACTATAACAATCAACAACCACAAAAGCAGCATAATGTTAGTATCATTTAAGCACAGAATACAACAAATAACACTAAATTTCATACTTTCATTCAGACCAATTTAAAATCTTTCAATATACATTTTGAATCAACATGCTGCATTCCAGACACCTGACTTTGGTTAATGCCATCAGCACAGTTCTAGAACTTATGTACAAGTCCCCTGTATGAGACTGGTCCTTCACATGTTCAATAAACTGAAACCTGACATAAAATGTCGAACCACATTCTTTCTGAAGCATTCATATCACTATGCCTCCCCAGCTCCAGCCAAATTACAGCAGTAATCTGGTGACTTTACCTTAGAAGCCAACCATTATTAATTAATTAATCACTGACACCGTATCTTTTTTGGACTCTGTCCATTGTCTAAATGTTTTTAAATAACATGAAGTACCAGAAGCCAGCTCTGCTTCTGTTTTCAGGTAAAGAACAAGAGCTGCCTTTTCCAAAATGCTTTTTTTAGGATGGACAAAATTATAAAAATGATTGTCAGTGAGTCATACCATCACCAAAGCCCTTTGGTGTTGAATAAATAAATGTTTGTAAAATATTCCATATGCACAAGTATTCTTTCCCTGCATTCTACCTCTGTCCCCTCTACATACATTACACATTTCATTTCATACTTTAGGAAGGGTGTTGATAAATAAATATTTTTATGCAGATATGGTGCTCCATAGTTCAGTCTTCATAGATTTCCATAAAATATATGTTCCTGCTCTCATGTATAATAAAGCAGTAAAAACTGAATTTTGCTTATGGCCTATAGACTATGTCTACTACAATAAATCTTATATCCATTCTGTATTGTTGTTCGTAGTTTTTAACAGTTTATGGTAATTAAAGGAACACTGTATAAAGATGTTCCTGCAGTGGACACTTTCCTTGCGGTACATCTAACTTGCTTTCAGAATGCATCCTGTTCATATCTAAGTCATGATGCTTGAGATTATCCTCAGTCCCTCCAGTAAATGCCAAAACATTACCTTAAAAAAGACCACCACTAATTCGTCCCACACCCCTTGCAATAATTCTTCCAAATCCTACTTGATGCAATTTCAGCATATGATACTTTGGCTTTAAAGAATGAAACACACCAACCACAATTTTCTTGTACACTACTGTGATGTCAGCTAGCTTAACCGTAGTTTTATGACTTTCTTCAGCCCCTCTAGAAGTTTCAAGGTACTCTAAGTCACGTATCTTCCTCTTTTGTGCTTCCCAGAATACACTTCATAAATAATTATCTAAGCACGACAACAGGGTAAATGCAGAATGGATCAACTGCATTTGCCAGATATCTTGCTGATCCAGTCAAAAAAACAGTAAACAATACACTGACAAACAATACTATAACATGCACACATAAAGCCACTGGTGTCCATCCTTTTCCCTCACATCATGGGTTAATATACTGGTACAACACATCTATAGGATTTCCATCTGACATTAAATTTGCATATACTACATGCATTTTTCAAATCTCCCCCACTTCAGTATGCTTACTAATAAGCTTGCATCGAAATACTCTACCACACCTTCTTAAACATCATGTTGTGTAAGCCTAATAAAGGTAAGAAACTATCTCTTACACCTTCACATTAATAAAGCACGTGCTTAATAACTGGAACACATCCAATTTCCAGTACTGGTTAAAATTCCAAGAAATACAGCATCTCAAAAAACCTTCAAAATATCTGTACATCATCTAAATGGAATGGAAACCAATGATCTAAGTCATTAGCATATACTTACATATTACTTGAGCTTCTTTCTTAAACAAACACTGAAAAATATTTAAACATTTGGCACAGTACTAGTAGTTTGACCAACAGCACTTGCCAGTCAACCCTACAGCTAGATCAAATTCCACATGACAATGAAACATGATCACACATATCACAACGGACATACAATATACCACATTTTGGAAACATGTATAACTGTAAGTTAAAACTACATTAATAAACTTACTAATATAATCACAACATTTAAGGTTGCCAGGTTCAGAATTGTGGACCTAAGAGATTTCCTAATTAAAACTTTGATTCTGCCTTGGTGTCTTCTTTATCACAATCCTGGGAAAGAAACTTGATTCTTTATTTACAATTCTATGTTGATGTCAGTCATGTAACCTGAGAATAACAGTACATATAAAAAAAGTCATCATTACAAATCCTGTTTGACTTACCCATTTACTAAATAAATGAAAAGTTGAGGAAACCACAAAAACACGACATGCAGCCAAATCCTCTATAAAGTGTACAGGAAATAACTGGCCTTACACACATATATATGAAATTTTTAATGCAGTTAAATAAATTAGTATCTTCATTATATTTACTAGTAACACTCAAGTGGTTACCACGCATTCTAATGTTATGATCCACTAAAAAATCTTCATGAATTGTACCAGGTTTGAACATCATTCTTAAGACTTCATTTTATATATAAAAACTATAAAAAAAATCTCAAAACTCTTTTCATTTTAATGCATGTAAACTATTAACTACAAAAATATTAAATCCAGTTGCTCTGTCACATCTACAGACATCACCAGCCTCAATTTCCTTTTCTGGCTGATAATGATAGAACATTATTAGTAGACAAGAAATTTCTATGCTTCCTTGCAATTTGCCAAATCTTAAATGATATTCTGCTATACGTGTATTAATACAAACCATTTTAACTCCCCTACTTGTACCTGGTTACTACTTACGATCAGCAATGGTAACGTCCCTGTACATGCAATGAAAGCATATAAAAGAGTGGAGGAATAGCTCCACTCATTCCCCACCTCAGCACTAGATTGAGCTAGGTGGTCAGCCTCACAACCTGGTTGCTTTAGGAAAGCACCTGAGTATCCACTGAATAGGAGGCTGGGTGGGCCCCAGAGCCTGCCAGGATTTAAAACTAGACTATCCCAGCCAAAGCTGACAGTATCCAAGCCCAAGCAGAATAAATCCAATGGTCTTTGAAAATGCATCTGTATTTCAGGACTCAGCTCTGTGGCTCTGTTTCCCATTCATTTCCCCACCTTCTAGGGCCACAAAGCTGAGTCCTGAACTACTTTTATTGATTCACATAACAAAGCTAGTACTGCTGTTAACTTAATCTAAGCACTTTTCCTCAGTACATCCCTCACTCACAATCCATTTGAACACTTTCATTAGTGTACTGATTAACAATATAGAGAACAAGCTTACAAAGAAGAGCCTTATCTCGAGAGGTAGCAAGAAAGATGGGCAGCACAGGTACCAGAATTTACCCAAAACTATAAACAAAATTTTGAATCAAAAAGTAAAAGCAAAATTATATAATCTCATTTCTGTTGCAGCAGTAAACAACTACACAGTGTTTCCATATGACACGAAAGTACAGTGTGCAGGGGTAAATAATTTGTCACTTGCTTTTTATTCATTTACACTGGATACCACATAATGAGCTGCAGTATGTTTCGCTTCACCTTCTATGGCACCTAATTAAATAATTACAGATCAAATAATGGCATTTATGACCTGACACGTCTAAAAATTCAGCTAACTTGTTGCTATTACTTATACAGATATCTGTAAGCATATGGACTGATTCTTCTGAATATGTAAAAAGTGACTCAAAGTGTTTAATCACACTATACACCGCTCTCTACATATCTGACTATAGTTTCTATGCTACATGGTACCACAGGACCAATCAGCTACTCATAGACACATGTATTTGCTGCATGGCATAATCACCTTATGGGACACAATAATTCATGGACAAGAATGTGAGCAGCATGGCAATAAGGTATTAAAAAGAGTGTAAGTATGAATATAAAATCTTCCAACCTCCATCAACATAAAAGTGTATAGCTTATCTGTCTTAAATAACAAAAGCTTTGACACAAAATCATGTTCCTTCCCCATCAGCAGTGCTCCTCATGGATACATATATACCTGACAACCTTGTTCTAACAGAACTGTTTGTCACAGTGTATCATGCTGAGCAGTTACAAATCAATGGACAGAAATATACACTCCTACTGAATTAGCAGTAACAATAACACCTATGACTTCCCTTGCCTGTCACAGTTTATCATCCACATGCTCAAATTTCATACCAATGGACTCACACTTTTCATTACTTCTGGCTAAGATGTGAAAATATTTTTATGGCCAGTGTTTGTAAAATGCAGTTGACTACTCACTTGTGGTGAGTTTGATTTCAAGAACCAAGGAACACTGACAATAAACACTTATATAAATATGTCACAACTGCCACTTTCTAAGTGATGTAAGACTGTCTGCAAGAGACAAACTGCCTCATAATGAGAACTAGATATGCACACCTGATTCAAAGTATACATATTTTAGATAGTAGTTCACACAGTTCAATGGGTACAAACATTTAGGATACTTTCTAATACCAACATTCAAAATACTGACACGAATGTTGGTAGAGAGTACTCTTATGCAGATTCCAGAAATGTTCTTGAAGACTTTGGTGTAGTAAATAAATTCTTGGGTTTGGAAACAGGACCTGCCATAAGTTCACAAGCCCTGATAATGATTTCCAGGCCACTACATTAACAATCCCACATACCTGTTAATTTAATGTTGAAAAAGAAAACATTTCTCTGAAAACTTGGTACTTAGTATGGTAATCCCTTAGTTTACACAGTTAACTGATCCTCAAAAACTGCTCGTAATGTGAAAACTCAAAGAAACAAAATTTATTCCCCATTTCCTAGCACATTATAAATCATGACTTGTCAAGTGATAAAAATTTTCCCCACAAACATAAAAAGTTAACTTTTAATACCAACAAAGAATGGTACCCGAACATGAAAAATGTCAATAATGGTCACTATACCTGAATAACATTCTAAACCACCAACCTATGCATAACAGTAGCTACACAATCAAAGCTGTATGAAATATATATAAAGGTAAGGTACCATTCTTATGAATACAATACACAAAATATTCTAAAGGTCTAATAAGCACAAAACGATTAACACTTAGATCACCAGACTTTACAACAACACTATGGGGAGTATAAGACACACTGCAATGCTGCTACTTATGTGCAAATCACTCAGGGATGCAGTGACACCTGTGCATTCAAAAAGATTCATGAACCAACAACAGCTGAGAAGAGATAACAGGGAAAATTACTGGTTTGTGACAAGGAGAAGCTCAAATAAATGAAAATGTGAGCACAAATTTAAACACAGGCATTAATTTTTTCATCTCATACAAACACAATTTCATACTGATTGCTCATATGCCAAGGAATTACTGTATTTTATTCACCATGGTACTATACATAGAAGACATGATTAACTCTTTTGCATTTCAGTATATTTATCTCAGTAATCAACCAACTTGATGCGCAAAATTTTATTTTATAATAAGTTTATTTCATGCCTCTACATTTGGTTAATTACTAAGATAAATGATTAACTCCAATGCTATTTCTACTCATGGAACTGGCTTACTCTTACGCTTCTCAAATGCCTTCTGTGCATTCTAAAGACTTTCATTCCCTAGGCACCAGCATGTCTAAAACAGGAAACGTATACACAAGCAAGGAAACCCCATGGGAACAGACTATCTTATGTACTGCTGCTTGAATATAACATATTTGGAACTGAAAAGGCTCATTACAATGGCAGGTTTTTCCTGTAGTTGTGATGAACTACCATACTCAAATACAGAATTTTATGTGTATTATTTTACATGTCAGAGATAAATGAGTATGAAGGACTGCTAATATGATACTGAACTGAAAAAACAGAATGCAGAGAATAATTTGTTTCAGGATAATATAGCCACTCACTACAGGCTGGATGGTCCAGGGATCAAATCCCACTGCGGGCAAGATTTTCTGTACCCATCCAAACTAGCCCTGGGGCCCACCCAGCCTCCTATACAGGGGGGGGTCTCTTTTGCTCAGGTAAAATGGCTGAGGCATAGGATTAACCACCTACCCCATCTAGCATCCAGGTTAAAAGAGGAGTAGAACTATCTTTCTACTCCTCCTCTGGGTCTTCATGGCCTGTAATAGTGTGAACTTCATATGGCAATAATTGCCCAACAAGATGCAACAGAATACAGTTTATTTAAATCTGTCAACTGCTCAACATGTTTCAGGTGATATTTAACCCATCATCAGGAGCTCATAACACTGTATCTACAGCATTTGGCATTAATGAGACCTGTACTGCTACCTGTCATGAACGTGGCTGGATGGGAAAGTTCATGAAAGGCAGCAGTACAGGTCTCATTAATGCCAGATACAGTTGATACAGTGTCATGAGCTCCTGATGATGGGGGAAATATTACCCAAAACATGTTGACCAGTTGACAAATTTAAATAAACTGTATTCTGTAGCATCTTCTTGGATAATTATTGTCATATCATACAATGCACGGTCCATTGAACATAAATTGTGAACTTCATAATTTGCTTTAAAATGTTCTAGGAGCATAACTAATCTCAAATGGCACATATATTGTATACAAGAATGAACTACATTACCAAATAAACATCACTACACTTAAAATACAATATGATACAAACTAAACTGAACACAGTCTAACAAAACACTCCTAACAAAGCAGAAATTTATTTACAGAACAATATATTGGTATGCTGGAAAATAACACAAATAATACTGTAGCCGAACATTTTTTATATACTTGTTTCTTAGGTTTGCTGGCATCAGTTACGAGCGGTCATGGCCATGCGTTGTAGGTTAATCTGTCAACGTATATTCAGAACCGTTGGTGATAGGTAGGAGGGGAGAGATTTAAACAACAAAATGGTTAGGAGCTGATAACAGATGCTAGCAGTCCAGTAAGGAAGTCAGTCGCATACAAAAGGTGTGAGTGAGGGAGTACAAGTGACTGTGTTATTTTAATAAAATAAGATTTAGTTGTTTAACTTGATACAGCATGCCTTTTTTTATTTTATCAACAATAAATCGAGTAAATAAAGCAAGTAAAAAGAAATAATTAAAACTATATGTGATTTGGTGAACCACACCCATTTCCTGAAAGAGGATCACCTACCAGACTGAGCACGTCGGGACAACAAAGTTATGAAAGGTGATCATGTAGAATACTAACTATAACAGAACATTTATTTCAACACTCATAAAAAGAAAGGTAATGAATCATATTAAATTCATGTGGTTCATATGGTTCAAATTCATTTCTTCTTTTAGTAACAATAACTGAAAAGTGGCAAAGTTATATAAGTGATGAACGTACAGAAATGATGGAGGAAGCAATATGGCCACACCTCTAAGCATACTAGCCTGTCAAACAATCAGGAATACAAAAGATCATATGAAAAATCTGACACAGTAATCTCTTGGCAGACATCCTTCAAACAAGGTATAAACAATGGCATAAAATATGCTTGGCATAAATTTAAATAAAACAGGGAATACAAACTATGGAATACTGAAAAAAGAACTCGGGGAACTGGAAAGAGCAGAGTAAATAACATGATGAGGGCTCCACAATTTATACTCTATACCTCATTCTATTACAGCTATAAAATCACAGATGATAAAATGGGAAAACAAGCAATTTTAATAGGGAAGTGAAGAGTTCATACAGAATATTGACTGCAGACACTCAACAGAAGAGACCACACATGCAACCTAGGCAAAGATGTAAGGATAACATCAAAATGTAGACTACAAAAATGCCCCACTCTTACCTCAGGATCAGCTGTTGTAAGTTTCACGAACTTTCTCTAGAAGTCCAACTTCACATACCAAAAATAGAAGGTAAATTTTGTACTTCTCTCTCATAACTTACCCCAACAAAATGTAATAACCTCTGAATCATGAAACCCCAATAACATGGTCACAATCAAGGGCATTTGAACTTAAAACAAAAATGAAATTTTATAATATTTAACTTTATCAAAAAGTATTACACTGGACCATAAGACTAGGAACAAGTACAGAAAAAATTAACCTCATATTATTCATATAATTCACCATACAGAAAAGTACACAAACACAATAAACGCAGTCATTAATGAACATATGACTTCCAACACTGAAACATATTAAAAAACATGCATACCAGGTGATATGAACATTTACCACCAGTTGAAGTTTTCACTTTATGGCAACTATTCAACTTATTCTGAAAGTCTTTGAATATGCTATAAAAGGCTGTTAATTTTAACACTATAAAACTTACGTGCTTAAGCACATTATATGACATACACAATCAGACTTTGCAGCCCAGTGACAATCTCAGTGAACACTTGGTTCTTTCTTCACTAAAGCTTACTTCTAAACAACTCAAACCAAACCCTACCAGACACAACCAATAATTAGTCACACCAATTCCAAAATTTTTATAATCCCTTGACTATTGGCAGCAACTACAACACTCGAGTGCTGCCGCCAGCAAACAGCTGATACAAATTCATTCACATCATCCTCATGTCTTTCTTTCTCCAGAACACTTCGTAAAGCATCAAATTTGAAGCTGAACAACTGTTTTGTGAGCCCCTTGTAGTACACATACAAAGAATTATTTTCTGAACCACACGCCACATAATCACCATCAGTTGCAAGACCCACAAAATTTTTCTCATTAATGTGACCAACAAATGAGCGTAAGCATTGTGGGTTATTGATATTCCACATTTTGAGCTGGCTATCAGTTGAAGCTGAAACTATTTCCTCCTTATTCAGAAATTTAACATATGAAACAGCTTTGCGGTGACCTTTAAATATGGAAAGAGCTTCTTTCATATTTCGCAGGTCATAATAATGGACACAGTGGTCTGCTGAACCAAATGCCAGATGACAGGAACTACGAGGATTAAACTTAACACAACACACATTTGCTTTGGCTTCCAGTGATGCCACTGAGTGGTCAATGTTGAGAGACCACAGTTTGACTCTTGCATCATCTGATCCTGATGCAATCAATCTGGTATCCACATCATTGAAATCAACACTCCAACATCGTTTCTCATGTTCCTGAAAGGTTTTTGTCCGCTGCCCTGTTACAGCATCCCACACTGTTACTGCTCCCTCGTAGTCACTGCTGGCCAGAATGCCCTTGTGGTAAGAGTTGAAGCTCACACATGAAATCTTAGAACTTGATATCATTTCAACACATGGGTAATGGATATCTACCACATCTCTGATCACAGCCCCATAATCAAACACCTTTATTCGTTTGGTAACACCAGCTATTGCAAAAAACTCATTGTCCTTATCAAACTCAATGCTAGACACAATTGTAGAATTATTGAAAATGTCACTTGAATAGTTCAGTGTTGCTAAGGGACGTAAAGTATTGTATCGAGAAAACTTGACAAGGTTTTCACGAAAAATATCCAAACCAGACGCAGCTCCCACAGAACTGTCTGTTGAAGGTGTTTTGTCAGTATTACCTAACATTAGCTCTTTAGCTCTTGAACTGAAATAGCACTGTACAAAATCGTCAAAATGGCCATGCATTCGCTTCCGTCTCATTGCAAGTGCCATCACTGAATTATCCGAGGTCTTCTGGCTGCCATTGAATCCATCACTACCACCACTATCACCAGGTGTCCCTCCTGACTCCTTTTTCTGTAATGTGCCACTTACACTATTTGAGATCAAATCTTTTGTTGATGAACTTGGGGCTGTAATGCTACAATCAGCTTGACTCTCTTTGTCCAATTTTGGACACTTGTTCTGAACATCTTTCAAAATATTCTCCACCTCATCCATGTCTTTCTTTATAACAGCAACCTCTTTCTTCAACTGACTTAACTGCTGTTCTTTTTGCTGCAAAAGGTGTTTAAGAAATTCATACAGAAGTTGATTCTGGGCAACACAAGATTCAGCTTCCAACAAATGCTTTCTCTGAGTAAGAACCTCCAAAATTATATTCACATCAGGGAGGGTCAAATTCTGAGATTCAGAAGCCACATAATCTCGAAAACCATCTGGTGAGTCTTGAAGATTATCCCCAGAACCACCACGAGACAATCCTAGCTCCCCTGATACCATAGTACGGGATTTATACTTTGACACCAGTTCATTAAGCAGAAAATTTGGAAACACGTTTTCCAGACCTTCCAAAGCAAAACTACATTTGGGGCAACGTCCACTTGACTCTAGTGACTTTGAGATGCAACGGTAACAAAATGTGTGGCCACAGTGTGTGACATGAGCCTCTTCTATTAGGTCAAAACAAACAGGGCACAGGAAGTCACTGTTTTTGTCCTCAAATGATCCCCCAATACCATTAAATACCGTTGGATGTTGACGCTTCATGGGACGAACTCTCTGTGGTGTCGCTGACGATGATGCACTGCCACTACTACGGCTGGAAGCCATTATGTGAACTTGAGAGTTGGACTAATTTGGGATGATCTAGTTGCAAAATTGCATTACAGATCAGTACAGCTTGGCCTGAAACAATAAAATAATGCCAATGGGTGGATAGTTACTGAAGATTTCACTGGACTATATTATATTATATTAATCAGTAAATGAAAATGCTAACACATTACTGGCAGCATTATTATATGTGTTTCAGGTCAACTTCTGCCACTTAACGAATAATGTACTATCATGCCAGCTAAGCAACTCAGACAAAAACAAACCAAACAACATCCACGGCACGTACACGGAAACTTTTGAATCAAAGAGCCAAAATAAGTGGTAGGGAAGCCACTGAAGACCACCAAAACTCTACCATTTATGGCACAAAAATAATCAAAATCCATTTCTCTCAAGGTTCTCATTTGACACCCAGCCAGTTTTACACAGTAAGCACTGCTCATATGTTAAACTAAACAGTGCCATCCATACTGCCTGCACATCCAAAGAAACTTCCTGGTGCATGTACATTTTTCTCAGTTCTGATGAACATGAAACCCTGCCTACACAACTCCAATCATTGTGTGTGTGTGTGTGTGTACTTGAGGAACTCCATTCCTCCAAAACTAAACAAATCACTTCACTTTCATTTAAGCTGGGCAAAGAGACATATTCCATGCAACAAAAAGCAGACTGCATTCTGTGACTGGAAGAGTTCAAATCATATACCAATGTTTGACATATGTTCCGTATGGTTAAACCAAACCACACACCACCAATTTACACAACTGTGAAGATGTGAGATAAATGTCTAAAACAGAAAGAAAGTTTCATGCACAACAATGTCCTTCTCTCCGAATGGCATCCTTGTGCTACAAAAATGCCAAAATCTTACATTACCTCAACAAGCCACAAAAACCACACACTTGTCGGTGCTCAGTAGGGTTAGGAAAAGCGGTAGGTACTTAACACACGTGTAACGCATGCCAATTCCGCAATCTTTGTTTACCCAGCGCTTCTTATCTACACCATTTTTCAGTAAAAACAGACCAGAATGATGACAAGACCCTAGTACTTCTATATAACCTCAGCTACGTAGAATACAATTTCATGTGTTAATAACCGTTTCGTCGCAATCCTATTGCAGTCTGATAATACTTACAGCTTAATATAGTCTAGCAGTGTTCCATTCGTCTTTTCGTTGATTTTCTGGGCTGATGGTGTAAATTTCAAATGATCTGTGTCATCCTCGGCATTACTCTTACTCGTATACACGCCTAGCACCAATCCCGTCTGTATAAAACGTAAATTTGAATTACCAATAATGTCAATCCATGAGAACCAATTATTTACAACTTCAACACAGATCACACAGTCTTGCAGTTACCTTTTCTTTCATGTAGTCAGCACTTGCACATGATCTTTTAATATACGAGAACTGAGAAGCCTCTAACCGCTTCCAAATTCTTAATGTTGCTAACATCCCTTTGACCATAACCATTCTGCGCTCATCTACTCAGTACTTTTTTTTTTTAAGCGTGCCGTCGTATCCGGCTTTCGGAAATGAAACAAGCAGCCAGTTACCCTAAAACCTTGCTCAAAATGTCTCCACCTACGATCATAATCGTTGAGCATGAGTGAAATATACAAGAACGCAATGAATTAAGTCCGAGTTGGGATTATTACCTGGTATCCACACATGGTCATAACATTAGAAGTAAGGTGAACTTCCACGTGCAATTTTGCAATAGTTTTATTTTGAAAAAGTGTGGTAAATATGGGGATCAAACTATATAATAATGTACCAGGTAGTATAAAAAGTTGGTTACTTTAAACTCTTTAAAAAAGAATTAAAATCCTTGCTAATGAGCCATAAGGTCACACCACTAGTAGTAAAATGAAATTCCACGTGCAAATTTGCAGTACAGTTTTATTTTAAAAAGTGTGGTAAAGAAGAGGATAAAACTATACAATAAGACGTCGGATAGTATGAAAAATAGGACAACTTTAAACGCTTTAAAAAAAAAATTAAAATCCTTGCTACCGAGCCATATCTGTTATTCAGTTAACAAGGTTTTACAGTTTTGAGTAAAGTTGGTTTGTAATTATGAGATTATTCATTAGTCATTTTAAATAATTTTAACACAGTAATATTAATGTATTTCACTATTGTATTGGATTGGACTGTGTGTCGAAACTGTTTTATTACACCATATGGATAACTACTTTATGATTGTTATAGTTTGAGACTTTGTATATATATATATATATTGTAATTTTGTAGTATATAGTTAGACAAGTCCAGTGTTACATATGTAACAATACGGATGTACAATAAATTAAATTAAATTAAATTACCAAGACTGTGCTCATTTTCTGTTTTTACGAAACACGTGACGAAACCACACACACCCATCAACTGAGCTGATACGGGTTTCCTTCCCCATCCTTATCAGTTCATTATTTATTATCATCCTGTCCTTTGACGATACATTGATTGCACTGTTGACAGAATCACTGAATAAAACATAAAATAAATTTCCTTTTAGCACCCATGACCTAGAAAAATGCTGGGCAACGATAATACATTATGAATGGTGGGATACGAGCCAGTCGCGATAGTCGATTCCTGTTACCGAATTGAGAAAAATTAAACTAATTGTCTGTTTTGTGTGCTAGTACATGTTTTGTGTATATATAAATCGTCCTTTACGCAAAGAACAGTAGCACAGAAGTGTCTGCAAATACGAGACTATTAAAACTAGCCGTTTCGTATAATACAACAAGATTGAAAATGGTTCTTAACCTCAATAATCCACAGTGATCAAATGAATATGTAGGTGAAAAAGTTTCATGTAAGTGTTACATTCATTAATAAGTACTATAGTATGAGTTATAATATGCACATATGCGTTATTTTATTTTCATTCATAATGGTCCTAAAGGGTTAAACATGCAGTTTTGATGTTTTGTATGAGTGAAGATTACTTTTTTCTGGATGTAATGCACTGTAGTCTGGTAGACAATTACCGATGTTTCCGAAGCAGCAGGTTCTCCAAAACGTCGATACTTCTCAACCAGACTACATGTCCGAGACATAATAGATAATGCTGTGATAACCTAAAATATTATGTATTATCATCAGCATATGATAGTACACACACTTGGGAACGAAAAATCTGACTTTAAAAGGATTCTATAAGAATAAACGTTGAATTATTTTTTATATATATTTCAGTGTGATGTGAAACAAAGAATTCAGATTCTGTGACTTGGAGGCACATCTCAGATTTTGCACCACATGTAATGATGTTGTGTAATTAATACATTGCTTACAGCTCATTAACACATTGCCAGCCCGCAAGATGCATAGATTGTACCAGCTTTGCCTTGAGAACATTGTTCGCAACACACATTTCTGGCTGCAGGTCAAACACACTCAAGATAAGACTGGACCTTTAACAAGTCCATTTGATAGCCTGCGTAAGTATGTCTCATATTAAGGAAAACTGTCATAGCAGCAGCCACTCTTCTCTAGCAGTCATCTAAGCTAAGCTAGTCTTCTCTGCAAGTTAACATGCCTTGTTTATGAATAGTGGTCACACCTTACACACCTTACATTACTAGAAACTTGACTCCCAATTTCAGGAAAATGAGCCAATATTTTCTCTTCCAATGGTGAGTGCTTCCTCCAGCAGTGTAATATCCAAGTGCCATAATTATTTTCCCTGTCTTTCTGGGGAAATATTTATTTTAAACTTGTTAAAGATTGTCCAAACAATAAAATATGTTCTATTGTTTGGATTAAAGTGGGCTATGATAAAAAAAATTGCAGAAATCTCTGGGGAAATTATTATTTATGCACTGTGAAATTTTACAAGCAGTCATCTGTTTCAAGACGGCTATGAAAGCCTCAAATTTTACCCTCTTTATATACTTATCATGAACTCTGTCTATCATATGTGGGGGATGGTTGGTAGTGCCATTGCCTTGAACAGGAATAGGCTTTAGTTTGTCACCTTAAATCAGTAACATTGAAATGTTACAGCTGCAAGCTTGGAGCAAGACCTTCTGGATATGTATGAACAAATTCATGGCTTGCCAGCCGGGAACAACTTCTGGTTGAAGCAACAGGAGAAATGGAGGCTATTTATCACTCAGAGAATAACGCGTGTCTGTATCACAGATTTGATTGAGAAGAAGAGTCTGGTGCACATTGCAGCTACCTGCAGGGTAATGTTTGCATATTTCTTGGTTGATCTAATGGCTGTATGATTTATATGTAGTATCAAAATGCAAGGTGATGTTCCATGTCCTATAACTGCCATCATAGAAGTCAGTGAGAATGAAATTTTGGTTATAAAAGCCGTTAGGAAGAGATAACAGGAGGTCTAGGTATAGGTAGGATAATATTAACGTGAAATAACAAATTGCATTTTTAACTCAGCACGTACTGCAGGCCTTGTTTATCACTTTAATACACATACTTTCTTCTTCACTACCTCCATATTTGAAGTATCAGTTATCCCTGTAACAATGCTAAACTTTGCATTAACTTCTGAGTAGAGCAGGAGTATGGTATAATGCGAGGAAACAATATGCCTGCTTACAGAACCTGAAGCACCTGGAGGTGAAATATGTGAAAGAGGCACTGCCATATTTGAAGGCTGTGGCACCCTGCCTGACTACAATTGTGTCTCTCAATATAGACATCATGATACATGTCACTAGTGGATCACTGAAGTATATTCGCAGTCATTGCCCAAACCTGAGGTAATCAATGAAATGAAACTTAATAAGCACAATGTGTCACAAGAGCAGGTACTGGCTGAATGCTTGCAAGGTTGTACAGTGTTTTCTTAGTTACTTTCCATGCAGGTGAAATCTCTATTGTTCACTTGCCATAAAACACTAATAATTTGAATGTGGTATTTACCATAAACATTCCGTGCTTGTAGGTTTGAGTGCATGATATGTTTTGCCAGTGGAAGTGATAATTAGAATAGTAGCACAGATGTGAGTAATGAACATGTATTGTAGTTACTTCCTAAATAGAGTACTGTCTGTTATACTATTAGATAACTATCTTCTGTCTTGAATATTGAAGTTCTTAGGGTTGCATATTTTGCAAGTTTTCAGTCTTTATTAGAATATGGCATAATACTTTGGGGAAATTCTTCTCATATTGGTCATATATTTTCACTTCAAAAAAGAATAATTAGAATTATGTTTGGAGTTACTTCCAGATGGTCATGTAGGAGTTTATTTAGAAAACTGGACATTTTAACTCTTTCATGTTTGTATATTTATTTATTTGATGATGTATGTTGCAAATAATATAGATACTTGTCATATGAACACATCTATTCGTAGGTTTGATACAAGGTACAAAAATCAGTTGCATAGGCCTGTTGCAAAGTTGTCAGGGAGTTTTCTAGTCTGGGATAAAGATCGTTAATAGCTTAGCATCAGCAATTCTAGAGTGTAAAAATAATAAATCACAGTTCAAGGCATCATTAAGGAGAATTCTTGTAGCTAACTCCTTTTATTTACTGGCAGATTTTTTTTACACAGTCAAAATTAATTTGTGATATTGATATCCATCTTTCTATACAATTATAGTTTCAGATCTATGTTCTTAATTTCGATGATGAAGCATTTTATGTTTCTGATGTATATTGTTTGTATGATATGTGTTGTGTGTTGTTATATGTTGTATGTTATGTACTATTGTCTTATATATATATATATGTATAGCGTGTGTGTGTGTGTGTGTGTGTGTGTTTAATATTTAACTGTATCAATGGGTTTTGGATTTGTGAAATGAAATGTATGTATGTATGTATGTATGAATGAAAAGAGTGACGTGGCTGAGTTGTGGCTTTGTGGAATACTTTTAATTAGCACATAGGAAAATTTACAGTGAATGAAACATGTGCTTGTATAATGAGTGTGATTTTTGTTTGGATTGTTAATTTTCACAATATTACTTTTATTCCAGGGTATTGCGGTTGAAGGCTTGTATTTTGAATGACAAAGCTATGAGTCATTTGAAGCACGTATCAACACTGGCAGAGCTGGATCTGTGTGATACAGAGGTCACTGCTGTGGGAG
>Ga0209755_10004040_pt1 | contig 17725 bp, 13 predicted proteins | sample TergutCo191P1_FD_187301 | JGI IMG/M metagenome (GOLD analysis project Ga0209755, IMG submission 187301) | Cornitermes sp. P1 segment gut microbial communities from Petit-Saut dam, French Guiana - Co191P1 (SPAdes) (version 2) | ecosystem: Host-associated > Arthropoda: Insects > Digestive system...
AAGACCTTGAAGAAATCTGAAATTTCCTCATTAATTCTTTCATAGGAAAATGAACTGCAATACTGCTTACCTTGTGACACTGCTACTGATGGTGACACAGGTGACTGACGACGTTTAGCATCAGATAAAATGTCTATTATCAGTGTTGCAAATTCTCGTGCATTAAAACGGGCTAGCTTTTGACGGCCTTGATTCCGAGTGGATGAAAACTCAGGGTTGACTGGGAGGAACGGCACAGTGCAGCGTTCTGGAGCCAGAAGAGTTGATGATTTCAAGGTTGATAACCAAACTAGAAAATAAAATATATTTATTCAGAATTACAAAAGAAACCTATAACCATACATGAAAGTCCTTGCCCAAACTGTCAAACACCAGATAACTTTACACATGCAGTTTTAGGAAGGACCTTTGTCACATATTTTGTAATTGTGTTTTCTTCAATTAGTTTCATGCAAAATGCAGAGATATATTTATGCTTTATCACCATACTAAATGCTATATCGAAGGTCTGAAAGGCATAATGTTTCTTTGAATTCTATGTTATATACAAAACAGAAACATTTTAGAAAACTGACTAAACATCATTTCTTCTCTAGTGATTCTATTATAATATGGTCCATTCCATAGCATTGTTTTCTTTATGAAAGATAAAGATCCTCTTTTGATGAAAATATTTGTTTTTATGGATCTTCAAGGCTGACCAATATGATCACATGGTATGTCACTGAACCCTATCATGAGCTACCAAAATTTTGACAAAATATTTCACTATGATCCAGTTTTTAATATAACTCTTCCACCTATTCCTAGGTTCCCATTCTGTTATTTTCTTGATGCTATCAAATGAAGTAACACAGTTTTTGTGCTGCATTTGGATGTGCTTGTGGTACTAGTGCCATCGGTGTTTCAGTCCAGAAAACATGTCAGTCACATAAGCAACCATGAAATTTCAGGCTGTGGTATAATGGAAAAGTGAAATAGCCTGATAGTGTACAGTTGGGATAATGTAATCACTATACAGACTACAATGAGGGCTTGAGGACCAAGGAATTGTAGTTTGATTTCTAGCTGAAGTAAGAGAAACTTGTCTTCTTCAGTTTCCAGATTAACTCCAAGGCCCAAGCAGCATACTACTCAATTGGTACCAAGCTCTATCTGTGGGGGCAAAGCAACTGGGGCATGAAACTAACCATTCACATTCACCTTTTGCAGAGGTTAAGAATGAGTGCAGCTATAACTCCACTTCCCCATATGCCTCTATGATGCCCACAGAGCCAACTTTACCTTTAACAAGTACATACCTCCAAAACACTAACTGCTTGAAATGAAAATGCTGTCAGGTTTTCAAACCTGAAAAAACAGCATGAAATTTGCAACTCATACACAAGTAAATAGGGCACAATGTTCCAGCAGACTTTAAATTTATGTTTCCCGACACAGTGCATTGCATATCAGTACAGGCATATGACGGGTATTACTTTGGACCTACAACTTACTTGATTCAGTCTCTCTTCTATCCACTTCATCATATACATCCATCGCCAACTCCTCAAATAAGTGATTTGGCAACTGAAATAACATTTTAATAAGTAACTTGTACAGAAAAATACAAATGGCACGTTTCTCAAGAACAATTACAATGATTTTTATTAAATATTGTCCATTTTAACAAATTAATGAAATTCATTTACAGTGTTCTTGCGAAAACAAAAAATGTTAAAACTAGCAGGGAAGTGCTACATGGGGAAAGTAACTACTTGAGGCCATTCCATGTCAAATCAACACACAATAATTGCAATTCATCCTAACCCTTCTGGATTTCAGTACCATGTGACAAACTTCTAGATCCTGCAGCTGTAAGAAGCCAAATCTCAGCTTTCAACTCCATGTAGTTTATTTGTAATAGACATTCACAATTCAAATATATGCCAGCTGAAAAAGACTTTGTGATCCGTAAGGTCACTAGCATTCTGCATAAGTGCAAGTGACTAGTTCCTGGTTAATACCAACAGGAAGTGACTTACATGTGCAGGTATATACACATGCACATATACACACACACACAAGACAAATATAAAATAGAAGAAGAAGAAGAAGAGCAAGAAGAGGAAGAAGAAGAGGAGGAGGGGGGAGAAGGGGAGAAAGAATAAGGAGAGGAGGAGGAAGAAGAAGAAGAGGAGGAGGAGGAGGAAGAAGAGGACAAAGAAGAGGAGGAGGAGGAAGAAGAGGACAAAGAAGAGGAGGAGGAGGAAGAAGAGGAGGAAGTAGAGAAGAGGAGGAGGAAGAAGAAGAGGAGTAAGTAGAGAAGAGGAGAAGGAAGAAGAGGAGGAAGAAGAACAAGAAGAGGAGGAGGAAGAGGAGGTGGAAGAAGAAGAGGAAGTAAAGAAGAGGAGGAGGAAGAAGAGGAGAAGAGGAGGGAGAAGAGGAAGAAGAGGAAGGAGGAGGAGGAGGAGGAAGAGGAAGAAAGAAGAAGCAGAAGAAGAGGAAGAGAAAGATGAAGAAGAGGAGGAGGAAGAAGAAAAAGAAGAGGGGAGGAGGAGGAAGAAGAAAAAGATGAAGAATAAGAAGAAGAGGAAGAAGAAGGAGGAGGAGGAGGAGGAAGAAGAAGAAGGGGATGAAGAAGAGGAGGAGGAAGACGAAACTGCATTTTTAGCAATTCCAAGCCAATAGTCTAGACGGATGACCTTTACAGTTTCTTCCCCATGAATGAATGCACAAGGCAAAACACTGGAAAAAGGTATGTTCTCAGTTTTCCAATGCACTTTGATTTAGCTCTCGGTGCATAATATGGCCAAAGCTTGCATTAAATAGTGACAACTATTGTCAAAAACTGCTAACGTTGGAAATTCTGGGCCACCACCTTACCAAATTTGGTATCTATACATACAACCATCACAGTAACTCTGCAATTTTCTTGTAAACTGGTGAAGGATGAATTGTGAACTGTGATGTTTGTCATGGCATAACTCAAAATTATTTTCTTGATATCTGACAATGAACATTAAAATTAACATTATACGCAGGAAGGTATTTAAAGCAATTATAAATAACGCACCTCTCACAAGACTTTCCTGTAATACCAGTACTTTCTTTCCATCTCACTACAACTGTTAATCAATTAGCAAAAGCACTCAAGAGCAAGTAATGTCAAATATGATATTTCCTTACCAACTGAAGCTTCTTTTTGGCAGCTTTGGTAAACTCTGTTAGATCTACAGTGTCTGACAACTCAGGAACAATGTAATGTTGACCAATTTGGTGATCTGGTCTCCGTGAACATAAATAATAAGCCAAACGGTCTGTTAGTTCATACATACATTCAACAAGACGATCTCCTAGATCTTTATGCCCTGACAACCTGAAACAATATATGCACAAATTTTATGATCCATTATAATTTATAGGTACACTGGTAAAATAATAACCATGAGTATACATTTAAAATTATAAAAAACAATGGTAAAATACAATAACAAGTTCTGGACAAATACAGAGAACAGAATTATAAAATATATGAACAATTACACAAAAATAATGCATAATTATATAATCAACAAAAACACATATACATCTACAATATGGGCAACAGACCTCTTGGAAGATTTACATTTTTAATAAGTTTAATGCACTGTGAGTGGTGTCTTATGCATGCATGCTATTCAGCATTATAATGCAAAACAGGACAGTTTCGAAATTTCCTTCTCATAAAGTATGTGGGCAGAGATGATTCATATACGGTGGCATCACATACATCAGGAGTCTAAACAGGTCACAAAAACAAGCAACTATTACAAACTATTTATTTTGTTTAAATATATGCAGAAAGCTCAAAATGGGTGGGGTGTAAAGTAAGTTGTGATGTTCTATGTAAGCACAAAAGAAATGTAGTTTTGGATTGTCCATGTTTTTCATTATTTGTGTGCCTTCTTTCATTTATTTGCCTGAATAAATCAGATTCCACTGTAAACACCTTTCTAGACTAGTAACTTGCTATAATTTATTTCTCTACAATGTTTAATTTGAAAGAAGATCCAAATCACACCTAGCATAGTCTATAGGTGTTTTTCCTTGACTGTCTTCAGCTCCAGGATCTGCTCCATACACCACCAGCAGCTCTGCTTGTGACACCTGCCCTGCCTTTGCTGCAACATGCAGAGGTGTTGTTCCCTTTTCCTGTTTGACAAAAAGATTATGGATATTTGTACCAACATCATAATCTTTCATAATGGGGTTATTTATAATATACACAAAAATACATCAAGTTTAATTATTGAAATACCCCTGAAAGAGCACAATCTTTCATTATTTGTTTCCTACAATTCTCATTATAATGCTTTTAAGTGCATACATTACACCGCACTGAGTGCAATGGGAAGACAAGCATGGAAGAAAATGGTCATGGTTCATTTGAAAGTAACATCCCAACATTCATTTGCAGTGTCCGAGGACAAAAAACACACACACACAAAGCCAGGGAACCTGGTAGCCCAATCGAAACTTGAACAACTTGCCTTCTGAATGAAAGTCACCTAGCATACCAACTTGGGTGGAACAATTCCAGTAATCTTGGTGTAAGGCTTGAGACATAACCAACTTATTTGTTTATTAACTGTCTTACTCTATGGCACGTGGTGTTGGCATGCAATGTCAATTTTACAACATCCAACCCTTCCCAAGTTTCAGGAAAATCAGTCAATTGGTTCAAAGGGTGCTAGCAATACATATTCACCCATTCACACACACAAACACACACACACACAAAACCCATGTGTGTGCATAAGCGTGTGAAGGCACATGAGTGTGAATACTTAATGTTACCATAAGATTTTATCAAACACAATGGAGCAAGTGATCTAAAATTTTTACACTATGCACACACTTCTTAACTTCGAGGACTTATAAATTTAATGACACCAACATCCCTAAGCTCCATACCTTAGAACACAGACAGTATGGTATGTTGTTCCACATATTCTTGATCTTGGCTCCAGATGCAGCTTCATGCTCCAGTTCAATTTGTGATACAGGAACAGCTTGTGATAGCTCCACTAAACATTTTCATTTCAAACCACTGCTGATTGTATGAATACATGTACATACCTCATGGAAATAATTTGGGTCTGCTCCTTGAGAAAGCAGGCGAAGACTAGTTTCTAAGTTGCATGTACGAACACTTGAGTGAAGCTGCCTACTGAGGTCATCCTCCAATAATAAAGTGTCATCTTTTCCTGGTCGAAACACAAATGCCAACATCTGATGTTTTGCTCGAATGAAATCTGCCTTGGTTGGGCTAGAATGTGGAAGGTTTATATGATATCAGTATCCTCAGTCATGGAAAGAAAAATTGCAATCAAAAGTGCTTGCCTATGCAGAGAATTTGCAGGTCTCCCAACCAAAGACTTTCTGTATTGCACATCAACTATGAAATTAAAATAAGTCAAAAGATAATGTCTCCTCTATCCACATTCAGTTTTGATATACTTCAGAATTAGGATACAGAAAGTTTTGTTCAATTCTGGGAATAGTATTCAGGTCTTTACAGTATGATTTAGCTATTATATAGCCCACTGTTGTCACTGAAAGCAGCATGTGGCTAATTTCACTATGTGTATTTAAGGACATGGCAAAAGGAGTGATGATGAACTTCACACTGTTCCAAACCTCATGATAAAGTTGATGATGAACCAAAAAAACTGGGGAAAAAAAAGCTCTGTATTTGCACTGCTCAAGAGAGGCTGTGTTTGGGGGCTGGAGAGGTGGGCAGTTGCAGACAAATGAGAGGAGTACCAATACGAGCTTGGTGTGTCAAGTGGTATTTTCCTTTCAGACTATCTACCAAAAATTTTATATCTGTTCATTTTCAACTCTCCCATGTGTGTCCCACATCCCAAACGGTTAATCATGCTTGCTTTTACCACCCTAATATGTAGTGAAAAGTGCAAAATAGGGTTGCTAAATGTAAAGTTTTCTCTAGCCTCCTTACACTGCCTGTCTTGTAAGTTTAGATATTCTCATTAGCCCTCAATCCACATTCTTCCCTTAGGACATAAAATCAGCACACTTTGTTTTGGGCATGAAATAAACAGCACATACAAGATCTACCTACACATATGTTTGCTGTTTAAAGTTGTCAATCTGAAGGAACAAAATGAATTGGTAGGCAGAACCACAAGTTGTCACATACAACTAATAACAATATACAGAAAACTTAACTTTAAAAGTACTATTTCTACACAGCACACTTACATTTCATTCATAAATAAGCTGATGATGATAAAAAATAATGGATAACAATTAAAAATAATAATATACAAAGCACCTTATAAAATTTAAATACTGATGCTACAGCTGTCAATTGTGTTGGTTTTCTTAACAAAGAACAACCTCTCAAAATTACAGTAATTTTGTATGCTTTTTCCTATTTTTCATTTCATTACTTACTGTAGAGGATCCCTGCTTTGAGGTTTCCTTCGCACTGATTTTGAATGCATTGGATCCAACAGTGAGTGTTCCCAAACACTGTTGACGGCATTGTTGTTGAGTGTATGTACCATCTGAAGCAATGTAGGACTCCATGCTCCCTTCTTCAATGATTTTACTTGAGAAACATGACGACCCAAACTTCTGTGAATGCTACAACACTCGTCACACAAGAGGATACCCCTATTAACTGATGCCCATGTAGGATCTGTAAAAAAAGGTATTCCAAACAGATTCACGGGATTCTACAACACAGTATTATAAGGAACAGTTCTATTACAAAAAATGCATACAAAAAGTGCAAAACTGTTCTTACAAAAATACTGCAAATTGGAGTGTAGGCCATTAATTCCAGGACAAGGTTATCAGCCAATCAGGTACATAATATGATGAAAATCTTGTACAGTAAAATTGCAAACTAAAATACAAAAATGCTTATAAGGAAGAAAATATGAAGTCCTGGCATCAGTGACCAACCAGGCACTACAAGAACACATTATTATCATAATGTGGTGGCTTACTAATGCTGCCAGTTAGTTGCTTGTCTCTCACAACGGACACCTGGGTTTGATCCCAGACCAGCCCATGTGATAATTGTTACAGAACTAGGGCACATATTTCTCTAAGTTTTTCAGTTTCTGTACACTGTCAGTATTATTCCACAGTTGATCTATATTCATTCCTTGTAACTGATAGCACATGAAATAACACACAGACTAACAGTAATGACAAGCATATCAGTAGCCCTTAAGGCTAGGAAAGGGGCCTATATACATGATTACATTACTTACATACATACATTTCATAGATATGTACATATATACATACATATATTTAACTTTGATCAATCCTTAGAGTACAATGGTATAGGATAGAAAGCATGTCATAAAATAAATCTGACTGAAGGCAATCAACAGTCACTCAATAAACCAACTTCCCATGAGCACATATGGTCAAAAACCTCATACATAAAAATAATACAATATTAAAAAACAGTAAAAAGATCTAGCATAAAACACTAAAAGAAATCATAATTAATCATTAAAAAATTAAAAAAACCCCAATCAGACCTCATACCAAATAGAATATTAAGAGTTCATACATTCTTCAAGCGAGTAGAAGGGTTTGTCTATCAAATACTTCTTCAAATTTGACACACAACATTTTTCCCTTACAAAATACTTGGCAATATATTTGGGCAATTTGTTGAAGATTTTTATGCTATCATAGTATGCTCCTTTCTGGTATATTGAAAGGGTGGTTGATAGTGTATGTAATTGTAATTTTTTTTCTTGTATTAAAACCACAGATTGTAGAATTAAATGTATAAATTTCCAAATTCTGTGACAAGAACCTCATCAGGGATAGTATGTATTATGAAGACAAGGTTAACAACTCCAATCTCTAAAACAAAGGTTTACATGGTGTTCTATAGCTCAAAACAGTCATAATTCTAATTATCCTTTTCTGCTGTAGCAAGATTTTTTGCTATCTATTAAGTTACCCCAAAATATAATGCCATATTCCATTGTAGCATGAAAGTATATAAAATAAATCATTCTGAGAGTGGATGTGTTACTGTACGAGCACATACAACTAAAAACTAAGCATGCATTACTCAGTTTAGGTTTAATTTTATTAATGTGGTTCTTCCAGCTTATATGTTTGTATAATTCTAACCATAGGTATATGGTATTCGTAGATTCTTTTACTGAATTATTTTGATAGTAAATTAGAAATGTTTCATCTTGGTAATGATTTGAACTGAATTTGACTAGGTCTGTCTTATCTATATTTAAAGTTAAACCATTTACAAAAAACCATTCGCTCACGTAGTCCAGTGTAGTCTTAGCTTTTACTTGTAATTCATTAACATTCTTGACAGTGATTAACACAGTTGTGTCATCTGCACATATTACTGGTTTAGCAGTGTGATATATTCCATAAGGGAGATCATTTATATAAATTAAGAACAATGGTCCCAAGATTGAGCCCTGGGGAACTCCAATGATTATGGTTTCCAAACCTCAAGAACTTTCTGCTCCTGGATTTTGTGGAGATATGTTAACCTTTTTTTTCCTGTTTGTGAGATATGATTTAGTGCCTACAATCTGTTGCCAGTGATTCAGTGAGGTAAATATGATATCCATCAAGGTGAAGATTGCATATTCAATGTTGGTTCCTTTTTTAAATCTGAACAGCTCTGGAGCTAAAATTTTGTTCGATTGCAAATGTTCGTTTAATCCACTAAACCTCCATGTTTCCAGAACTTTTGACAATGAAAGTAATGGTGATACTGGTCTATAATTAGGAATACTGCTTTTATCTCCTTTTTCATGGTTAGGTCACACTAATGCATATTAACACCTGTCTGGATATATTCTGGAAATTAGTGAAGAATTACATATATAAGTAAAGGACTTGCTTATGATATTTACATGATGTTTTAAATTTTTTTGGAAATACCATCATGCCCTGAAGCATTCTTCCTTTTGAGGGATGTTAGTATATTCTTCACTTCTGTTTTTATAACAGGGATTAGTTTCATTTAAAAAATATCAACCACATTATTCTATTCTAATACCTTAAGGCATTATGTACATTAATTTATTTATCGTTGAGTTCTCTGGTACTTGTATAAAGAACCTGTTAAAGAAATTGGCCATATCTATAGCATCTGTTATCAGAACAGTTTCAGAGTTTATTTTGGTAACTGAATCATATACAATGATACCTCGGCTAATGAGTGATCCTGCTAACAAATTTTTCGGCTAACGAAGATTTTTTCACTGTTTTTTGGATTCAGCTAACGAATGTTTTAGTGGATGCGCGCGCTAACATAAAGCAGCAAACATGAAAGGTCGGGCCATTCCAGGAGTTTATCTTTTCCGTCTGTATGTGTGTGACAAAGAAATGAGCTGACCACATCACATTGGGGAGACCCACCAACCCGACTGGGTTGTTTACGTTCGAGACAGCGAGAAGTGAGGTGCCTGATAACATAAGCTCCTTCGGATTTGATGATGGATGTATATCAGAAGGTGAGAGAGGGCCATTGCTTTGACTTTCTAGAGAGGGGCTTCCACAGTGCCAGAGAGAGAAACTCTTCTCATACCAGTGTCAGTACGGTGCATGCTCCATGTGGCTGTGAATGCAAGAGGTAAGTGTGATTATAGCATTTATTCTTTACTTGGCTAAATTCTACCATGGGGGATTAATTTATAATTAGTAAGTCTATTCTTATCTAATTAAATAAATAATATGCTATATGTCATTTCTTTTATATTATATATCTTTAAATAGTGGGCAGCATCCAGAACGAATTAAACAATTTTCTATAGAAACCTACGGGAAATCATGTTTTGGCTAATGAAGATTTTGGCTAACGAATGTGATTCCGGAACGAATTATCTTCGTTAGCCGAGGTATCACTGTAATTGGGATTCACCAGTGGAATCTTTTATAATCTTCCATGCTATTTTAAGTTTATCAGAAGAAGTTTTAATCTGATCAATAAAATGTATTGTATTTGTTTCTGTAATTATATTTTTCAGAATTGCACAGCATTATTTTTAATAATTTTTACCTGGAGATTATTTGTATTCTCAAATAAAATACAAAACTCTCTTTTCCTTTTATATGATAACTTAAAACCTTTTATAATATAGTTATTATCTTCAGGTCCATTTCCTATGTAAACAGTAGGGAAATTATTTTTAAAATTTCTTAAAAATATACATTGAAAATTACTGACCATTTATTAGCATGATTTGTGTTGTTAACTGTGTCCCATGTTTAGTCCCATAACATTGATTGAAAGTTATTTTGTGTCTATGTTTAGTCCCATAACATCCAAAATAATGATTTGTGCATCATGGCCTGATAGACAATTATTGAATGGGTACGCTGCTATACTATTATACTTCATGTCTAAAAAGAAGCTGTCTATTACTATTGCTTTATTGTTAGCTACCCTAGGAAAGTCCAATACTTGAGCCACATTAGAGGTTTTCATTAATATTACAGTTTTTGCTTGGTTGAGTTTACCATAAGAAATTTTATACTGAAATCACCACAAGGCAGAAATGTGAGGGTAAGTTGATATAGACTTTTTAAATCTCCTCCAGTCATTTAAAAAACTGGTCAAGATTTTTGGATGGAGATCTATATATGCAACATACAATAATTTTTATTGTTTTGGTGTTTACTTTAGTTGCACATGCCTCAAGTGTCTTTGCACTGCAAAATTTATTTAAATTTACTCTAGTGAAATTTATATCTTTCCTTGTCATAACACATACTCCCACCTCTGAAAATCTCTCTCTACAGAAACTTGATGCTAATCTATAATTATTTAAAGAAAGATTTTTTTTTTATTTCTTGTTCTCTCAAATGATGTTCGCTTAAACAAATGAGATGAGGTCTAATATGGCTAAATTGCATAATTATACTTAATTTGTCTCTCTTTTTGTTTAGACTCACTATATTGATGGTAGATGATTAACTTATTGGCGTATTTATTCTTATTATTTATTTTTAAATCCGAAAAAAAAATTCACATTTTTCAGTTTCGGGCAATTTGTCTTTTTCATATTCGTTTCATCTCACTATAATCTGTGTCTGAGTCTGTGTTCAACTTTCTTTTGGTTCAACACAATTATGAATTGAACAAATTTTACGCACAGAACATACATTTTATTTACTATGAAAGATTATCACAGTAACTTACGAACTGCTGAAATGTCCGAATCAGTTTCTTCAAGGGCGAAATTAATTTATACAAATCGTTTCTGCAGAATGGTCCCGTAACAGCTTGGTATTTAAATTGTGTTTACTTGCGAAATTTGCGGTTCTCACAGCAGTGCTGTGCTTTTTTGCAATATGTTGAAGGCAGTAGCGCCTCCGAAACGTGGTAACCATGTACCAATATAAACGGTTACATATCGCAGGGAACTAACTATATCTTCACAAGCTTATTTGTTCTGCGGTCAAATTTGGTTAATTAGAACGGAGTTGACAATGACTCACCCGATGATCCACAATCCGCGCACTCTTGAATATTCCTTAATTTCCCTTTGGACATCGATAATGACATTATAAATTCCCATTAATACTTTTGTTACGATTTTCCACCCACCATTTCATACACAAACGCTATTTTGTTCATTACACTCAAACAACGAAAGTCTTTTCTACTTGCGGTAACATCGCTGCACTACGTCAATCACGACCAAAGATCACAATCACGACTATTTCCACTCACCACAGGGTTGATCACAAAGTACGGACCCGAACACAGACTAAACTATTTGGTTCACGCCACTTCTATTCCCTTAAAAAGTAAAGTACAACATATTCAACGTATTTATTTTCTTCATTAATATTTTAAATTAATACTAAGTATTAAATCTGTAGTTGTCCCTCGTGATTCAGAGTTGCATCCAAGAAGTATGGTATGATCATCCGTGTGAAAGACTTGTACACCCAGACCATAAAAAATCTGAACTATTGGCAATATTAAACTTTTGCAGCAGAATTAGTGAGCCACGCGCCTCAGAAAATTTATGAGCGTTAATTCGCATTTAACTTGAAATCAAGATAACGTGTTGGTGTCTGGTTAATATTTATCTGGCGCGATGACTAATGAATGGAAGTCGGAGAAAATTCGTGAATGCACAAATATAAGGAAATTACGAACGACGGGAATTATCATGCATTTTGTCCGTACGTCGCCTCTTATTCTGGACTTCAGAAATTTCAGGCCGGTGAATTTTTGGTGTAAACAGTGTACTCTGGAACAAGCTGTGTACAGACTTAGAGTCAGGGTTTGTATGTAGTTTACCAAGCGCTACCCGCTACAAACGTGTGAATTATCTTTGGTTTTTATAGGAGTCTGCAGGAGGCAAGGATGTTAGACGATCTGTGAGGAACGGTGTATAGTGATGGGACGAAGAAAGCTATAGTAGTGGGAATTTGCTGTATAATTTGTCAAGTGTTTGTAAATATACTGTTTTGAAATGCCTTCCATTGACTTTATAAAGAGTGAATATCCGTTACATTGGCTTGTGTGGAACAATGAGTATAAAGAATTGGATAAGGAGTTGTCCCAGAAAGCGAGTAATGTAAGTGTCAAATGTGTTTCAGAAAGAACATTTTCGAAAACAAGTCTCTCGAGCTGTATTTATGGCTAAAAAGAAAATTATTCTGTCCAATTGCAGCTTTTACGCTGGAAGTCCAGTGGTTGTGACGTGATAATTATGTTTGCATCGTTAATTTGAAAAGGAGGATGGTAACCTATTTCTGAACATGACTGTAAAATGAACGAATGAAATTCGGAGTTGTGATTCGAAGTTATACGTTTCTTTAGATCCTGCCGGTGTCAGAATAAAACAGGTTAAGTAGCTGAGGATATTCCTACGAAAGGAGGTAAAAGTCCCTGTTTCTGACCTTTCTTGCCATAAGTGAAGAAGTAGATGATGTTCCAGATTTTAGATCCCTGTGACATAGCGTGTATGTATGTATATACTTCAGAAATACAATTCTTTATACTCCTAGGAATTGCAGATTGGTCTGATCTCAATAGCTTTCCTGCTGGACAATCCATGCACTCTGTAGTTCTAGCTTGGTTGTTGCTATTGGTCCAATTGGTATAGGGTATAGGAGTGTCTGTTGTGAATGTATATATGTCACATCTTCATGGAGCAGCCTGGCAAGCATATAACACATACATTATACAGGTGATGCAGTATACATATATGTTTGGGACCTTATGATGTAGGTCATTTGCCCTGGCTCCAGAAGAGGACTGACATTTGGTCAAATTTTTGAAATGCTAGTATCTTTGACTGAAATTTGTATGGATCTTGTTTTGAACCTTACAAGGAATGTGTTGATTTTTTCGTTGGCAGCGGTCTTTGTACAAGGTACCATCAGCTTTTCTTGCTGTGAATGTGATTTCCATTAGGCTGGTTGCCAGAAATGCCACTGCATTGTATTCATTCAGTCTAGAGATTTCGTAGAATGTTGGATTGTCTTGTTGAGACTTTCTGTCAGATGATTGTGGGGGCAGGGGCTGTTGTTGAGAAAATCATTAAATATTGATTTGAGTGTCATTTAAATTAGGGGTTACGGTGGATACATAGGCCAGGTTAAATTAATATGGTAGGACAGAGGTAGACATGGATAAGAATAAGTATAGGAACAGTTTATTATCTGAAGAAATGAAGGTTTGTTGACAGCCAGTGACATATTGTTAATACAAAATTTTATGAACATCTTCAATCTGAATTTATTAATTTTTTCAGACTTTTTCTGACATATTCATGCTCACATGCATGAATGTATTTTTATGATGATGCTATAAACCTGTCTCTACCTACAAAAATGGGACAATAGACACAAAGGTACAAACAAATTGATAAAAAAATTCTGGTTATAGCATCTTTAATTAATTTTTTTAATGCCTTCCAGTATGACAAAGAAAAACGTGATGCCAGGGGCCGTACACCACTCATGCTGGCAGTCACTCTTGGCCATCTTGAATCAGCCCGAACTCTTCTGCAACATGCAACCAATGTTAATACAGAGAACAGAGAAGGATGGACAGGTATGCATAGTTGCTTGAGTTTGGAAAATACAAATTTTAATGTATATTTTGAATGTGTAATTTCAGTTCTTGGGATTGAACCATAATATTTATTGAAATTCTTTCACTGTGCATTGTTGTCACTCTGTTTAGGATGAATTAGGTGGCAGCAGGATTTGGCCCAATATAAGGCCACACAATCGAAGTATGAGTAGCGGTAAGAAAAATGGTACTGGGCAAAGGGAAGGTACTGTGGCCAAAAAGGAGTTTCATGTGACCAGTAAGGGTGGGGAAGGTGCTCTTCAATAGGAAGGGGCCCTGTGGTTATGAATAGAGATTATGGGTTGTCTAACCTTGTTTTGGCAGGAGGGCTACAGTAAAAGTTACAATGTACTATGTGGGCTAGTGTTAAAATGTTTATGAACAATAGAATAAAAATAGTGTAAATTTATGCTGTTAGTATGAAAGGTATGCCTGCTTTTGCTGTGCAAGAGAACTAACATTTGATTACATTTTAGAAATGCCATATAAGAGCATAACAGTATTTTTGGAACAGAACTTCATTTTGATTTGTACGTGAAAGTGGGTCTTCACATACTTATGTGTTGCCAGATACACTTGTAAGATTTTGTGCTAGCTTCTATGGCTCTGAGAATAAAGGTTCTGGCAAAGGTAAAGGTAAGGCAAAGTTGCACTGTACCTGGCATAAAGGTATGTGTGAGAGTGGATATATGGCTTTACACATCTTTATGTCAGTATTTGCCAGAGGTGAGTGGGTTAGGTTCTTACCCTGGCTGCTTTGTCCTGAGGGAAAGAGTCCCAGGTACCCATTTAATAGGACACTGGGTGGGCCCTTGAACCAGTCTTGGATGCTTTGTAGAAGAGAGAAATCTCTCACTGGTAGCAGGAGCTGTACCACCATTTGTCACTGAGCCTGTAGCCTATTCACTAAACAGATTGCCCCATCCTAGCTTGTAAAATGCTGGATAAGAAACATAAAAGAAAGCTTCCTGGTTGCAGCTGCTGTGCAAAATTGTGTCATGCTGCAGTACAGTCAATTCAAGTTGCAATTTGTTTGGAACATCACAGTGTTCAATGAAGAGTGGATCTTGAAAGAAATGTCTATTTGTAGCATGGCTAGGAAAATCATTGACTCCCGTGTTAAAATTCTTGGCAAAGAAATTGATAATTTTTGAAGCAGAGACACTTGGAAAGTGAAAAGTACAAATCCAACCATATGAAGCAAAGCACCAAAGAAAGGGAGGAGGTGGTGGTGGTGGTGGTTAACATTTTGCAGCTGTTTGTGAAATAGTTTCAGCTTCATTTTAGCAGCTGTGACAGGCAAAACATTGGCAGTGAAGTTGTCTTGATCTTGAAGTTTAGTTGTGAAGATGGAAGGTGGATGGAACACCTTTCAAGTTCAGTTTAGTAGCAGACTGTGGTTTTGATGTTTAACCTTCATGTTCTGCTATGAGGGAGCTAGATTAAGAGTTGTGTTCAGCATGTTGAAAATGCACTCTTGTATGTGTAATGTGTTTTATAGTGGTCCAGGAAGCTGTTGCCACAGGTGATCCAGAGTTGTTGCACCTAGTTCTTGAGAGAAGGGACTTCCAAAGATATTCAAGCAGAGTTGGTGGTATTCCAGAACTGCTACAGAAACTTAAAGAAGTAAGCATGGAACCTTGTATTTGAATGCACTCACTTCCTAAAGGGATCTCAATGATTACTGTGCTTATTGACAGGAATAACATAATCACCTAGGAGTCTTTTACCATTTTGTTCCATAATATAATGAACCTTGTAATATCCTTCAAGTATAACTCTTTAACTTTTGCGGCTAATGCACTATTGAATCATTGTTGCCATTTGCAGTATGCCTTATGCCCCACTCGGGGTCATATATAATGGCTGCTTTGATAAGGATATTATTGACTTTTGTAAGGTGCAAATGAGGGGAGAATGAGGCAAAAACCTGTTGTTTGTCTGCATGCTTAAAATTAAGTGTTTTCAGTGTTTGGAATGAACAGTTTATGCTTTCAAAGCTAAGAAAGATATTATTATGTACAAGGTGTCTGGTGACCCTGTTTTGGTTTAGAGCCAGTTTGTAATTCTGCAAACATATGTCTAAGTCATTTTGTCTTTAATTTTGTGCACTTTAATTATATTGCAAGTAATGGGCAGGACTTCTGTTTATGAAGGCAGACAGCTGGCCGTGCTTGCAAGAGGTTAAATGATTAAAAGAAAATGAAATTGTCAATGTTTATGGCACTAAGGACACTGAGAATTTTTATTTATTCTTCTTCATTTTCATATCTTCATAATATCTTCTACAGAAGTAAAAAAATCCTGCCACACAACAGGTTTAATTCTTTAATAGTACTGTATTATGATGCATGTAATTTCAAGTGAAGGGACAAGCATGGTGATTACACACTTCAGTTTTGGATATTACTGGTATCCATTAGAAGAGTCATTGTTACAAATTTTATTAATTGTCATTTTCATGGGGTTGTACCATATGTACCCAGACATGAGACTTTTCTGGGGCATGTGAAGAAAATGAGGAACAGCATTAGCATTAGAAAGTAGCATGATGTGGTAAATGTTTTTACACCTCCATTAATTCTCTGCAGTTTCTGGGCTGTATAATAAAGGGTTTTCACCCTGTACATTGTATGATGTCATTAACATGGAAGGGGCCATCAGCAGCTTACTGGTTTTCTCAGGCATTCTCATTGACAAATGCATGTTGGACCATCATATTAAGTTATTTTCTGTGATACCTGCATGTGTATCTGTAAGTCTTTTGGAACTGTTTGTGATTAAACATCATATCATAATCACAGTCTTTTCTGGGTATTATAACATTGTTGTTAAAAGTAACCCTTGTAAATGAACAAGAAAATTTAATTGTATTTGTATTTAGAATCACTTTGCTTGAAAGAAAAATTGAAGAGGAATGTTTTCCTCTGTACCAAGAGTCATTGGATGAAAAGATTTTGCCTTATTGCTGTTTTGAATGACAGAGTGCCTATAACAAAAATGGCTGAACATTTTTTGACAAAATTCTGCAATCTCAGTTTTCATACATACTTGTTCAGCTGTTCTCAAGTTGTTACTTGTGTACATGTGTCCGGAGTTGCAGGTATGTGAATGTATGAGAAAAGACATTGGATAAAATGGTGCATGAGGTACAGTCATGAAGCTTTGGCACCAAGACTGTATTTGTGTCTCATTTTCTTGATTTGTTAAATTTGTATGTTAGTGTAATATTTTTAGTCATTAGTTTCCTATACATGAAAGAGATACCTAAAGATGATATAATTTAGGTTTAAACGTTATTCTTGAAGTGAAGTTGTTCCATTACCTAACATACAGGTTCATTACAGTGCTCACAAATGTCTACTGGTGGACTTAATCCTGAGACAGTTCGGTACCAAAACGTCTTCACGACCTGTTCCTGTGTGATTAATTTTCATGTTACTGTCCCATATTCTTCAAGGCTGCCAGAGACATATATTTCTTTTAGATTTTCCCATCAAAACAGTTCTCATTTTTTGCTGCTTCCTTGTATTCTGTATGTCATGTCAGTCTCACTTATGATATATTACTGGCATTATTAGAGAGCTTTATTTGATGGCTATAACAAGGTTCATTTGA
>Ga0209755_10004041_pt1 | contig 17723 bp, 13 predicted proteins | sample TergutCo191P1_FD_187301 | JGI IMG/M metagenome (GOLD analysis project Ga0209755, IMG submission 187301) | Cornitermes sp. P1 segment gut microbial communities from Petit-Saut dam, French Guiana - Co191P1 (SPAdes) (version 2) | ecosystem: Host-associated > Arthropoda: Insects > Digestive system...
AGAAAACGCTATCCAAATCTCGGGAACCAGAACCCCTTCCAAATCCAGGCATACAAGACGCAATTTTTTTCTCCGGAAATAGCGTAACATGTTGAATCCGGTAATACAAGTCTGGTATTATTAAATATGCTTTTCTACAGTACAAGGAATAAAAACGATTCAATCAGTTTTGCCGCAGCGGCCCTTGCCGGACTTGCGCCTGATGGCGGACTTTACGTTCCCGCCGAGATACCTCAATACAAAACGTCGGTCACCTCTTCCCTTGGCGGCATGTCTTACATTGAAATAGCTTTTGAAACAATCCGCCCCTGGGTAAAAGACGACATACCCGATCCGGCTCTTGAGGATATGATCCGTTCGGCCTATCCGTTTTCGGCGCAGATAACTGAAGTTGCCGACCGGCTTGTCCTTGAGCTTTTTCACGGCCCGACCGCGGCCTTTAAAGATTTCGGCGCCCGTTTCATGGCCCGCGCTTTTTCGTATCTGCGCCGGGGAGAGGACAGGCCCTTGAAGATCCTTGTGGCGACTTCCGGCGACACGGGCGGCGCAGTTGCGCACGGTTTTTACGGCGTGGAAGGAATTTCCGTAACCGTTCTCTATCCAAAAGGCCGCGTTTCCCTTTTACAGGAAAAGCAGATTGCCGGTTTGAAAGGAAATGTTTCGGCCATCGCGGTGAAGGGGAGTTTTGACGACTGTCAGCGCCTTGTAAAGCAGGCTTTTGGCGACGAAGATCTTTCAAAACGCCATGTTCTTTCCTCTGCGAACTCCATAAATATTTCACGGTTAATACCACAGGCGGCGTATTATTCCTATGCCGCCGGGAGAACGCCGGGCGCGGTTTTCAGCGTTCCCTCAGGTAATTTCGGGAATCTTACGGCCGCGCTTTACGCTTACAAAATGGGAGCTCCAATAGCGCGATTTATCGCGGCGACAAATATAAACAAAACTATTCCGGATTATCTTGAAAACGGCAATTTCCTCGCCAGGCCTTCTATGGCAACGCTTTCCAACGCGATGGATGTTGGCGCGCCAAGCAACTTTGAACGCATGAGCGCACATTTTTCCTGGGAGCAAATGCGCCGCCTGATTCTGGGAGCTTCGGTGACCGATGCCGAAACCCGGGAAACGATAGCGGAAATATTTTCCCGCTCTGGGTATTATCTTGATCCCCATAGCGCGGTTGGTTGGCGGGCTGTTGATCATCTCGCGGGCGGGCTGCCGGCCAAAACCCCGCGCGTGATCGTTTCAACCGCACACCCGGCGAAATTCGCCGAGACAGTGGAACCTCTGACCGGGCCTGTTCCTGTGCCTGTGTCCCTGCAAAAGGCAATGGAGCGGACAGTGGAGGCGGTAACCATACCAGCCGAACTGGAAGCGTTAAGAGATTGTCTTTAATTAATAACTCATGAAAGTTCTGAATCTGAGAAACCCTTTCGGCGCGAAGGTCTATCACGAGGAAACCGTTTCCAGCACTTTTGATATAGCCAGGCATCTCGCTGATAAAAACGAAGGTCACGGTACGGTGATCACAGCGGATTTCCAGGAAGCTGGCAGGGGAAGGCTCAACCGATCCTGGATCGCAAAACGTAGCGAGAGTCTTCTGTTTACAATATTACTGCGCTATGAGAATTACGCTTCAGTGCCCGAAGCGCTCACGCTCAGGACAGGCCTTGCGGTCTCGCTCGCGATAGAGGAACTCTCAACGAGCCCTAGGGGTGAAGTTTCAAGCGCCCCCTTGATGAGTCTGCCGGTAAAGATCAAGTGGCCGAACGATGTCATGATTAACTCCCGTAAGGCAGCCGGAATTCTTACCGAAGCGGACGGAAAAAATGTGTATATCGGCGTCGGCGTAAATTTCGCTCAGAGTGATTTTCCGGAAGAGCATCGCTCAAAGGCTGTGAGTATCGCGCAAGTTCTTCCGGGTCTGCCCGAAGACGCCAGGTTTTTGCTGCTCGAAAATATTCTTGACAGGCTTTACTGTGAAATCGAAACTCAATCTGCTTCGCTTCACTGGCGGGACCGCGTTCTCAAGCGGCTTTATAAAAACGGCGAAATCGTTACCTTCGCCGATGGCGCAGCGGATTCCGTCAGTTTGATAACCGGCGTCCTCTCAGGTCTGGGCCCAGGCGGCGAGCTCTTAATAATTCCGGACGGCGAAAAAACGGAGCGGGCCTTTGTGACCGGGGAACTGCGAGTCTATAAATAGCTTTAACAGTCTCTTAGCGCTTCCAATCCAAAAGTCATATTGGAATATTGCGGCAAGTCGATCGAAATAGATGTACCGATTAATTAATGCGTAGCGGGGTGCGCGTTCCTCACCCCGCTTCCTCTTATAATAGATAAGTGGCGATGTTGGCGTCCTTGTTGATTACGCCTTTAATTTTGTTTGTTTTGCAGGACATTATTGTGGTAACGCCGGGGCCGTGACCCATGATGGTGCTGTCGCCGTGTATGACAACGCCGATGGTCACGGAGCCTTTCAGGAATTCGCGCCCGTATGTGTTGTCGCAGTCTTGCAGCAGAACGATATCCCCGAAGCGCATATCGTTTAATTTCAGCCTTTCGAAAGCTTCACCGTCGCCGGTTGTAATGTCGTAATCGCCGGTATGGCTTGATGTTGAGCCCAGGCCCGAGCCCATCAGTTCCGCCGGGATCTCGAAAGCGACGGGAACTTCCAGTTTGCCGTTTTTCTCCACGATGCCCAACTTTTCAAACAGTTCAGGGTCGATATTATTGCAGATAACATCGGGGAAGCCGTCTACACGCAGACCCTGTCCCACTGACTTTATCAAAATTGAGTCCTCCACTGCCATTTTTTGCAGGTCCTCATTGGGGAAATATGCAATGGTGTGTTCAATGCCGCCGTGTTTACCGGTAACAAAGCCTTTGGCGCCTTTTGCTTCGCCGGAGACTACTATTGCCGTATTCCCGATGCAGGCAAGATTCATCAGAGCGTGGTTTTCTTCTTCTTTTTCATTCCTGATGCTAACGCCGGGCTCAAGATGGTCGGCAACCCATTTTATGCAATTGTCTCCGATTTTGGCGTTATAGGTGATGCCGCCAGTCGCGGCTAATACCTTTGCGGCTCCGTCCCTGCCGATTCTGTAGTTTGTTTTCATCGTCGGGTGATGAACTTTTCCCTGCAGAGACTGAACAGGCAGAAATTCCTTGTTTGTTTTTACCATATCAAACCTTCCCTGTTATTGTTGTTTAATATATGAATTCTCTAACCAGTCCATTATATCACATAATCACAGGATTGTGAAAGCTGTCTGTTTGAATTTCACGGGCTATTGCATTCCCTGATTCTCGCCGATACTGATAATGGGTATGCGTAAATTCTTCATTTTCCCATTTTTGCTTCTCTTTTTATCCGGGGAAATCCTTTGGAGCCAGGATTTACTGACCCGAAGAATAGAAGATGATTCCGCTTTGCGGATTTCTCTTGAGGCCTCCTGGTTCAGGGAAAGTCCGGGCAATGTTCTTTCAAAACAGCCGGAATACCATACCCTCAGGGGCGGCACACGGATTCAGGTCAGAACCGAGAGATCGAGTCTCAACCGGGATGAATTCGCAATAGTGCTTGCGAGGGAACAAAACGGCCTGTACTCCGGCTGGGCGCAAGGCTCATGGGTTCTGACACGCCGGCGTGATAATGATCCGCAGGGCTCGCGCATACGGGTTTTTTTGAGAAGTGATTATAATACTTATGTGCAATTCCGGCCTTTCAGCGAAGACAAGTGCATGATGGATGTTGTGCTTTACGATGCTTTTGCGGCGCGTTCCGTGCCTCTGCCGCTTCCCTTTGAGAGGCTTTTCGTTTTGCCTGTTGAGGAAGTATTGAACCTTGCGGGAGACAGGTTTCCCCGTCGTTATTTTGATACCGAGCCGGGTATGTACCGTGACAGCCGCGCTTTTATCTCATTGCTGCGTTCGAGGCTCCCGGAGCTCACCTATGTTGACGATGGAGCACAGGATGAAAACGGCAGTTTTGTGTTTATTGAGACCTTACAGCCTCAGGCAGCTATGCCCAGAAACGCCAGAGTACGGGGCGGAGTAAATTGCTCCGGTTTCGTCAAATGGGTGGTAGACGGCATTCTGCGCCCGATAACAAGCGAGCGTCTTCCCATCGCGCCGCTAAAGGCGCCTTACGGAAGCAGGGGTTCTCCAATGACGGATATCTGGGAAGAGGAGAGGGAGCCCTTTTTTGGTCTTGACTGGTGCAGAAATCTTGCCTCCATGGCCAGCGCTGTTTTGCGCATTCCCGGTTATGAAGTCCTGGAAGATCATGAAGTCAGGAATAGCGCTTTTTCCCAGTTGATAATAAGGCAGCCCGGAGGCAGCGTCATTCAAGCTTATCCGGGTTTCATTAACAGCGCCGGTTTCGGCTTTGCTGGATTGACCCCCCTATTGTATACACTCGCAGTTGATGAACCCGGCTGGATCTACCTCGCCGCCGTGAACCGGGATATCGCCGCTCCCGTTACTCCGGATAATCCCCGCGGCCTCCCCATACTCAGGCAGTATTACCACCTTGCGGTTCTCGTCCCGTATTTTACCGAGCGGGGTGTTTTTCAGGTCGCTGTATTTGAAAGCGGCGAAGAGACCTCATTCACCGGTTTCAGAAGCCGTTACCCCGGACAGTTTGTTAATCTTGTGCGCATCCCGATTGAGGCAAGCTTCAACCCGTGATATTTCGCTGATATCAATTTCCGGGTGATGATACCTGGGGCTGCCGGGTTTTAGGCGCGCGAACTGAATTGCTTTTTTCGGACACCAGTTGAGACAGGCCTGGCAGTGTTCGCATTTTTCGTTGAAAACCGGACGGCCTTCCTTCATCGTAATCGCGGACACCGGGCAAACTTTTTGGCATATCTCGCAGCCGTCACAGTCCGCGCTCACCTTGTAGCATTTATAAAAAACCTTTAGCGCTATTGAGAAAAGCAGCGAGATCAGGATCGAAAAAGGACGAAAGGTGATGACGCTGTTAGTCTGCCGCTCCGCGAGGCAGCGCGCGGCTTTTTCGGTGGCTTCCCTTTGCATTTTGAGCCGCCGCTCGGTGGTCTTTGGTTTCGGCGCGCCGAAGATGGCGATGTAATTTTCCACCGCAGGGATGCGGCCCAGGTAAGAAGCACGCTCTCCTTTCCGTCTCAGGATGCGGGCAAGTTCCGCCAGGGTTCCGCCCGGACTTGTTCCGTAGGTAACAAAGGCCGCGATGTACTGAGTTTTGAAAATTGCCTTCTGCGCGAACTTGCGCACAATCAGGGGTAGGCCGTAAGCGTAGGACGGGAAGAGCAGGACAACCGCGTCGGCTTCTATAACTATTTCATCCTTCTCCGCTTCAACTCCGATATTGATGAGTTCATATTCACAGCCTGAACTTTCCGCAATCTTTTTCGCTGACCACAGAGTATTGCCTGTCCCACTGAAGTAACAGACCGTGATCAAATCGCTCAATTTATTCACCTTTCATGGTAACAATGTTTTTTACTTTTCCGTCTATCACATCCATTGATAAACGTATGGATTCTCCTATCGCAGCATCAATGTCATCATCTTTCACGCCCAAAGGAGAGCATCCGAGAGATTTTTCGATGAAGGTCTCCGCGCATTGCAGGTCCGCGAATTTTGGCATATAAAGACCGCCTTCCGCGCCGGGCTCCCTGAGTTTCTTTTCCATGGATTTTATTCCCAGCTTGAACATCCAGACCGGAATGGTAATGACTTTCCGGCCTTTCAAGCCCATGTGTTTGTGGACTATATTTAAAAAATCTTTCCACTGCATATTGTAATAGCCGATTGGCCAGCAATGTGCGCCTTTTGTTTTTTCCAGCGCCCCTGCCAGAGCCTGCCCAACCTGCCTGACTGTTACCATGGCAGTTCCTCCGGGCGGATACATGGTTGCCAGCTTCATTCCGCGTACCACCTTTACGATGAGCGTCCACACCGGTTCACGTCCCTGCTGAGCGCCGAAAATATATGGGAGTTCAAGCACTGCCACGCTGAAATTGTCATCGCCGAAAGACAGAGCCATGTTTTCCTGATCGATCCTGCTGCGTATGTAAGGGTGCCAGCGGGTTAGCTCTTTTTCCGGCCAAATTTTGTGAAAGTAGGAAAAGTATGAACCGCAGACGGCCGCGTGTTTTACTCCGCATTCCTTTGCAATGCGTAAAAATCTTTCCAGAGGGTGCAGATTGTATTTATTGTAAAACTCAAAAATCGGCGAAGGGCCGTCTACCCGTTCATCTACTCCAGACGCGAAAATAAAAGCTTCACAGCCGTCAAAACATCTTCGGATATCGTCATCAGAAAAGCCAAGGTAGTTTTTGAATTCCAGCTTCATCTCAGACGGGAGCGCCGCTCCTTCCGGTGCGGGGGGCAGGGCGATGGCACTCACCTGATGGCCTCTTTTTATCAGTTCCGCCGCGCACTGGCTGCCCAATAGGCCTGTTCCGCCGATTAAAAATACTTTCATTAATTTCCTCGGTTTATATTTTGACCGCCAGGCAGCTACTCCACTTTAAACCGTGATACTTCTCCTATTAAAACTCCGATTCCTTCACGGTTTTTACCGCTTATATCGTTGACATTGTGTACAGCTATATTGATTTCATTGGCGCCGCTTGCCATTTCGTTCATGCCTGACTCAATCTCCTGTGTCGCTTTTTCAAGATTACTGCTTTCCCGGATGACCTCTTTCGCGTTTTGAAGCATTTCTTCCGATCTGCTGCTTACCTGGCGGGTAACTTCGTTTACTTTGCCAATGCCTTCCAGAATTTGTTTGCTCCCTATTCCCTGTTCTTCCATCGCGTGAAGGATGTTATCTTCCTGCTCCGCCACGACGCTGACACTGTCGTCAATGGCGCCGAACTTTGTCAAAACGTTTTCGGTTGAAATGGTGATTTTATCAATGGAAGCCTTTATCTTTTTCAAAACATCGCTGATTGTCTTTGATTGCTCGCTGGAATTTTCAGCCAGCTTGCGGATTTCATCGGCAACAACGGCAAAGCCTTTGCCGGCTTCTCCCGCGTGCGCCGCTTCAATCGCGGCGTTCATTGACAGCAGATTGGTCTGACTCGCTATGTTCTGCATGACCGAGTTAATTTCCATCAGGCCTTCCGACTCACGGGATATTTCCTGTATATCCTGAGAAACTTCCTGCAGGCCATTACGTCCGACTTCCGACGCGTCCTTTAATGTCTTCACGTTATTGGCGTTGTTGTTGACGGTATTTGTTACCGAGTTGGTGTTCGCGACCATTTGTTCAATAGCAGACGAAGCCTGGGCGACATTCGCGGTTTGTTCCTGAATAAGCTGGTCCAGTTTGTTGATGTTGGATACAACCTGTTCCATTGTCGCATGAGTTTCAGTGACGCTTGCGCTCTGGTTTATTACCCGCTCTTTTATACTCTGGATATTTGCGGTGATCTCATTTACCGCGGCGGCGGTCTCAGTCATATTGCTTGCCAGGGCTGTTCCGATGTCGGACAATATAACTGATTCACCTTTGATGGATAAGACAAGATTTTTAATTTTCTCCAGAGTTTTATTGAAGTATTTGGCCAGATCGCCTATCTCGTCTGTTGATTTTGTTTGTATGGAATGTGTTAAATCTCCCTCGCCCTCGGAAATGTCCTTGAGAGTCTCAGTTACTGAAACCAGCGGTTTGGTAGCATTATTTAATACGAAATAAGAGATTACCGCTCCTATAAGTACGGAAATTACTGCCAATATAATGGTAAATCTGGTAGTCGCGTGGATATGCCTCAATACATGATTTTCGTCGATCCCTATCATTATAGACCAGGTCTGATCCGAGTCGCTGATGGGGAAGGAATGCATTATTAGTATAACATTTGTTTTGAGTGACTGGACGTATTTTTCACCTCTAAAAGTCCCGCCGCTTAAAACCGCGTCATACGCCCTCTGCCTGTCAGTGCCTAATTCCACATCAACATCAAGCAGCATCTTGCCTATTCTGTCAGGAATATAATGCCCGAGAATGGCCCCATTGCCTGAATACATCATCATCAGAGCGATATCATCGTCAGTCCGCATTATTTTTTCCAGAGTAGGCTGAATCACAGCGGCATCCAGAAGGCATCCCACAGTCCCGATGACTTCATTGGTACGGGGATTTATGATGGGAACCTGTATCAATAGTACGAGTGTGTTCTTTCCGTTTATGTTTCTGAATATCGGATCATCAAACCGGTCTTTTCTGGCATCACGGCCGTTAATATGAGCCATGGTGTTTTCAATATCGGTACTGGCACGGGTAGTAATAGTGCCGGTTTCCCTGGTAATGGTCATTGCGTACTGCCCCGTAGGACTGGAACCTGAGCGGCCTATAAACCGCGCGTCCATACCGTCAAGGGCATTCGGCTTCCAAATCGAATAGGTCAGTATCCAGCTGTCGTTTTCCAGCAGAGCGCCCCTTAACATGCTGTCAAACTGGTCGCGCCTTGTTTCCGCAGGAATGGCTTCATAATCCTCCATAATTGCACCTAATATATTAAGGGCCCTGATATGGCTGTCCTCTCTGCCCTTCCAGTAGTTGACTTCCCTGTCAAGCAGATTGGTTTGGCTTTCCATACTCAATTCAAGGCTTATATTTGTAGCCTCACGCAATAGTAATATCGCGATTCCCGTTACAATGACCGCTACAATAGCGATCTGCATAAGACTCAGTTTGACTTTTAATTTCATCACTATTCTCCCAGGTTTTTTCAACTTACTCCCGAATTTGTTCTTAAGCTATCAGATAGTTGACACGAAATAATTAAAGATGTGTACAATTACCTGTTATGATCATTGCTTGAACTGCTTTGATCGTAAAATTATACCTTGCTTCATGGGAAATCGTCAAGTTTTTAACGGAAAACGCCGGAAAAAACCGGCTTTTGGCCTAAAATCTGCTGGTTTTTCCCAGGGTGGAAAGCAAATCATTCGTCAAATAAGGCAGCGTGTGTTTCCCTCTCTTCCGTCCATGTGCCGTTGCCTTGCAGCGTTCGCGTTATACGAACATACAGACCTAAATCAACGTCATAATCCTGTCTGTCGCTGTAAATGAGCGTTAGATTTTCATGGATCCATTTATACTCGCATATATCGAAAATCATCCCCTGATCTCCGCCGTCGTCAAATGAACTTATTATTTGTTTTTCTTCATCAATTCTGGCGTTTGTCATAGATGACAGTTCTTCGTGACGGTAAAAGACATTTGTGTGCGGGTTGTATAAAAATATTTCCGATCTGCCAAACGGGCCAAAGTATGAACGAAAAGCTACGTCTACAAATCCGTCAAAGTTATAATCCGTAAAAAAAATCTTGTCCATAAACTCTTCATAGTCATATATAAGCAAGTCTTCCTGAACAGGTCTCAATTCATGTGTTTTTTCGTTATAAAATAATTCCAGGCGATCCAGTTTGAAGTCGCCAAAGAACCCGTCATAAGAAGAATAATGGGGAGTAAAAGGAATCATTTCATTGTTGAAAAAAGCAAACATTTCGAAATCTGTTAACGTTCCGGTAATGTCGCCTGAAATGTACCCTGCTGTGTCTTCAGCGGAGGAGGAACTTGCGCCTTTGCTGCAAGCCGTAAAAACCGCTGCCGTAATCGCCATTATCGCGATTATTAATAAATACTTTTTCATGTTAACCTCTATTTTAATCCGAGTTTGCTTTATTATCATAGCGCGAAATCTATACTTGCCAAAATTCGATAATTGCCCGAGTTATGACTTCTTAGTTTAAAGATATAAGTACCGAATTGACTTCCATCCGAAATTGTAATTCTAATTCTGGCATTAAGGTCTTCATAATCGTCATTTTCATCAATGGCATAACGATTCATATTATAAGCTGTAAGAATAGTATCCGTACTGCCCATAGTCTCAACTGTAAGATGGTCTCCTTCGGTTATTGCGGCGCTGTACCAGTGTTCTCCGCCGTTTTCTATATATGCGTCATGGGTTCTTCCGGGCGCAAGCCGTATCGGGGTGGGATAATCACTGACACTCGCGTTAATCTCATACGGACCGGAATCGCCGCCAACGGTATAGGCGAGAGCCGTCAACCGGAAATAAAGGATTTGACCCGATCGCACATCCATTTTAATCTGAGCGTTGTAATCTTCACCGCTGTCGTCGTCATCGGCAAGTAATTCGAAGTTTTCGTTATAGGCTTCCAGAATGGTATCGGTATCGCCTGTCGTATGTATATCAAGAATGCCGTTTCTGCTTATATGGGCACTGAACCAGTATTCCTGCCTGCTCTCAATAAAACCGCTGTAAGAGCCGGAAATCAGCGGTGTAACAGCCTGATGCGCTGCCGTTATGCGAAACGCGCCGTCTGCGCTGCGGACGTAAGATCTTACTTCCAAAAGATAGGCAGTGTCAGGATGAGTTATAAAAGCAATCCTTGGATAAAAATTGCCGTAATCGTCAATACTTGATGTTATAAATTGCTGATCGTCATATACTTCCAGCCATATTTGTATTTCGCTTTCGATTTGTATTATCAAAAGCCCCTCTTCCGTCGATCTCAAGTTATACGTTATCTTCTGATCCCTTCCAGCTATGCCTGAAACAGAAGAGCCGATACGCAGCTCAGTCTCATCTTCGGGTGAAGATTGGCTTTGAGCTGCGGCTGCTGTCAGCGCTTGTGGGCCTTCGGATGTTTGGGTTTTACTTGCGCCTTTGCTGCATGCCGTGAAAGTCACTGCCGTAATCGCGATAATTGCGACTGCTATAAGACATTTTTTCATAGAATCGCCTTTTATGTACCGTTCAATCATGTCCCTCTCACTTTTTACTTTTGCTTAATTAAGACCAACTCCCAAATGGCAGCCGGCAAACCTGTAAAATATTGGTTTTATATGCAGCGTACAATGCCGGGCTATTTGCGCCGCGGCACGAGATCGTTGATCACCTTGGAAATCCAATTTTTACATCATGCAAAGTACCATTCATATCGAAATTCAACGTTACACCAAACTCCCAAGTCCACGAATCAGTAGTATAGTAAGATAATGAATAAATGATTTGATTATTTGAACTTGCTTGAATGGTTCCAAAAGACCTGTCGGATAAATATTCAGCTATACGTTTATACGGAAACATATTCATATAATCAGAATTTTGATTAATGATTATATCATATATTTCATAAAAACTTTCGTATTTTTGTATAACAATATCGATATTGCTTGATGAAACAGTAAGAAAACGAACGTCTTCTCTTGATACCGTTTTATTTGGAATGGTTTTATTGTCAAGCAAGAATGAATAATCTTCAATGTGCTGTTTCTCTATTTTTTCATAACCGACAATAAACTCAAATAACGATAAAACATTATTAAATTTATATTCATTCAAGGCAGGATTAACCATTGGAAAGCTTGATAAATAACCTCCAAATATCCAGCCTGCTTCGCTGGATATCTTATACCAATAGTCGGTAATTCCATCAATTGTTGCGGACGCGCTTCTTTCTGCTACTACTATCCTTTGACCATGCTGCAAAGCCCTAACTATACTGCTGCCGGTTGAAGGTTCCGCGCGTATTCTTAATCCGTCTTCAGCGTTAACATACATTATTCTCGATTGTGTTTCTCCTTTCCGGTAAAATACTTCAGCGGCAGCCGGCGCTTCATGAATAAAGCGTCCTGCCAAAATACGCACTTTTGTTTTATCAGACGCGACAAGATCCCCAAACATCATGACACTCGTACCAACAGGATACAGAAATACTCCAAACCCGTAACTTTCGCCGTCATCGTTTTCTTCAATATTGCCCCAATAATAATAAACTTCACCTGCTTCATTGGTATCACGAGTGAAACGGCTTCCCGGAGTAAAATCCCTTTCCGGCGGTAAGTCGAGGCCCCAGACGAAGGCTCCGTTTGATATAAGCATCGCGCTGTCACCATGACCATCTACCCACGCTCCCGCGAATTCAGATAAATCTCCGTTTAATATTTTTGCGTAAGGGTCAGAACTGTCCGTAACGGCTGTTTGTGTCTGTACGGCTGCTGCTGCTGATTCAGCGGCAGGCGCTTGTGCGTTGTTTTTAGTACAGGCTGTAAAAGCCATTGCAGCAATCGCGATAATTGCGACTGATTTCAGATTAAATCCTGATTTCATATATCACCTCATTAAATAGTGTGAAGAACACCTTAGCGGAGAATATTTGACATTCATGCGTATGCCGCAAATTATAGAAGACTCAATGCCGACGGTTTATACTTGTTATGCGGGAACCGGCAGACCTCCTTTCGACAGCATGGCGGATTTAAAATGTTCCGGGCAATTCCGGTCTCTCATATCTATTCAACTTTAAACCTGTTCACTTCCCCAATTAATTTATCTATCGCTTCACGATTCCTGATACTAATCTCATTGACATGCGACATGGCAACATTGATCTGATCCGCACCGGTAGCCATTTCGTTCATACCGGAAGTAATTTCCTGTGTCGCTTTTTCAAGGTTCTGGCTTTCTTTGATAACTTCCTGCGAGCCTTCAAGCATTTCCGATGAACCGCTCTTTACCTGCCTGGTTATCTGGTTTACGTTGCTTATGCCTTCCAGAATCTGCTTGGAGCCTTCTCCCTGTTCTTCCATCGCGTTCCGGATGAGGTCTTCCTGCTGGGATACTGTTCTTACGTTTGATTCAATCGCTTCAAACTTGTTAAGCACGTTTTCCGTAGACTTGGAGATCTTGTCGATAGATTCCTTTATCTTTTTAAGCACCGTGCTGATCGTTTTGGACTGCGCACTGGAGTTTTCGGCAAGCTTCCTGATCTCGTCGGCGACTACCGCAAAGCCTTTGCCCGCTTCGCCCGCGTGCGCGGCTTCGATTGCGGCGTTCATCGAAAGCAGGTTTGTCTGGCTTGAGATGTTTTGCATAACCGAGTTTATTTCCAGAAGGCCTTCGGACTCGCGGGATATTTCCTGAATGTCGGCTGAAACTTCCTGCAAGCCGCCGCGCCCATCCTCTGAAGCGTTCGTCAAGTTATTTACATTTTCGCTGTTCTTTACAAGCGTATCGGTAACAGAAGCGATATTGGCTACCATTTCTTCGATAGCCGCCGATGCCTGCGATACGTGTGTATTCTGATTCTCAACATTTGTGTTTAATTTTTTGATATTTAGCGTAACCTGTTCCATTGTAGCGTTGGTTTCGGTTACGCTGGCGCTCTGATTTATTATCCTGCCTTTGATGCTCTGGATGTTAGCGGTAATTTCGTTCACTGCGGCGGCAGTTTCATTCATGTTACTCGCGAGATCATTTCCGATACCGGATAATATATTGGCTTCTTTTTTAATTACCACAATCAGCGCTCTGATTTTTTCCATTGTCTGATTGAAATAACGCGACAGGTCTGTAATTTCATCTTTTCCCTTTTCCGCGATTTTAACGGTAAGATCGCCTTCTCCCTGCGCTATGTCCTTTAATGTCAGCGCTACGTTTACAACCGGCTTCATTGTAAAATTAAGGACAAAGTATATTATTACAGCTACTGCCGCGGCAATTATTACCGCGAGAATGATGGTTAGCCTTGTCATATTGTTTACATCGGATAAAATATAGTCTTCTCTTGCCGCAACCATGACAGACCAGAACACGTCTGAATTGCCGATACGGGCGGGCGAAAAGAAAGTTTCCAAAGTTGTTCTCATTGCAGGGGAATACGAAGAGCTGTGAAGAGTGCTTCCTTCAGCAACGGCTTTAATTGCGCCCGGCAGGTATTCGCCTAAAAATCCTTCCGTATCTTTCATGTTTTTGCCGATACGGTCCTTATATGTATGCGCCAGTACGGTTCCGTCGTTCGCGTAAATAGCCATCAGTGATATTTCATCGTTGCCTCTGACAGTTTCCTCCAACACATCCTGCATTTGCTCGATATTCACAAGATATCCGACAGCTCCTACAATCTGCCTTGAAGTATCATCAACAATAGGTCTCATCATTCTAACCACATACCCTTCCTTCCCGAGAATTTGCCTCGGGATGGGAGGTTCTACCCTGTCTTTTATGTTGTTGATGTTGATACTGTTCAGGTATGCGTATGTGGCGTCTATATCAGTATTTCCTCTTACACGTATGTCGCCGGTTTCCCTTGTATAACTCATCGCGTACTGCCCTGCGGGACCGGAACCCGTCCTGCCGATCATCTGCGCGTCCAGACCGTCAAGGGCGTTGGGTCTCCAAACCGTATAGATCTGCAGATACTCAGGATTGGCTTCCATGACCGAGAATATCATTTCGTCAAAACGGTCCCGCCGTTCATTCGCCGCGAATCTCTGGTACTGAGAAAATATATTCTCAAGGGTATTAAGCATTGTAAAACGACCGTTTTGCCGGCCTTCCCAGAACGCAGCCTCTTTGTCTGCTATTAAATGAATTACATCCCTGTTCAGCTTAATCGCGATTTCTGACGAACTGCTAAGCAGAATAATCGAGATTGTCGCGACAACGACAATCAGTATGGCAATTACCATGATACTAAGTTTGAATTTAAGCTTCATTTTCTCCCCCGATGTATTTTATAATAAGTTTCCAGCGTACAAAACGATAGAAATAATATTATAGCAAATAATTCGGTAATGTCAAACTATAAAGGGAGGGGTGTATTTATGACTGGTATTTATGACTGATTGAATAAACTGTTAAGGAACATACGTATTTTCCTTTTGCCGCGTTTTTTTGATAAATAACTATCAAAGTCGACAAAGCCGTTTGTTTTAGTTGTTCTGGCATATTCCCCATATTTATGAATATGGGTTACAAGTAAATCCCAGCCTGCCAGCATTTTATTCCATTTGCCATTACCGGAAAATTCACAATATACCTTGCATCTTTCCAGTTTGTCCTGGAAGCGCTTGAATTGTTTATCAAACCTGTGCGGCTGATGTATCAAGCCTGAACACTCCCTGTAAAAAACAAGCAGTTCCATTTTTTGCAAATCCATCAAGTAATCAAGAATTTTCTGATTTCTGTCAAGCATAAAGGATTTCCCGTAAAAGAATTCAAAAAAAACAAAGCTATCGGCGCCAGCCTCTTGTGCGTTGATCTGCTCCAAAAGAGCATGGTTTTTCCCATGGAGAATGAAATGATGGCAATGTCCCAGCCATCCGATAAATTTACCGTTTTCATTCCTGTATTCCGCAGCTAAAACGGGAAAAATGATTTTTCCAAATATAATTTTATGTATATGATGATCAATCTCGCTGCTACACCACCTGCCATTGTCATCAAGAAAACTGAATAACGTTTCCGCAAAGAATTTTCTTGTCGCATAGTTTTCTGCTTCCAGCGCGGCTGCCAGTTTTTTCATTTGGCTGCCAGTAAAATTGTCCCTTTCAGGAAAAATCCCCTTGCCGCCGGGTTTATGGCGAAAGCGGTTCATTATTTTTCTATGTTCATGCATGTAAAAGAAAGCTCTTCCCTTGTATGCTCCCTGCCGGTTTCGAAGCGATTCTTTCCCCGGGCCGAAAATAGTTACTTTCATGGTATATATATATCATACCGGTATGTCACAAGATGACAGATCGGATTCTTTTTCTGGCCGTTGACTAATTCATTTCCCTGGAACAAAATGGTACAGCAAATTATACTATGACTTGTTCTGAGACCACAGTGCGATTTTCCGTAATTGGTTTTGATCTTGACGGCACCCTATATCCCGAATATCGCCTGAACGTGCGGCTCCTTCCTTTTTTGTTAAAGGATCAGCGCCTCTTGCGGGCTATGGGCCGGGCCAGGAGCGTTTTACGGAAAAGCGGCCTTTACGAGGGCAATTTTTACGAGCTGCAGGCCGGGCTTATGGGCGAATTCTTGAAAGAACCGGCGGAAAAAGTAAAGGAACGCACAGAGCGGCTGATATACCGGGGATGGGAGCCTCATTTCAGGAATATCAGCCTTTTCCCTCATGTTAGGGAGACTCTGGACGCATTCCGCGAAGCGGGGGTAAAGATGGGCCTGCTCTCGGATTTTCCCCCGGAAACGAAGCTGGAAAACCTGAAAATCGGCGGGTATTGGAACGCGGTGATCTGTTCGGAAAGGGTAGGGCGGCTTAAGCCGGATCCGGCGCCTTTTCTGGAGTTGGCCCGCCGGATGGAAATCGCTCCGGAAAACATTCTGTATGTGGGAAACAGCGTCTCTTACGACGTGAAAGGCGCGCGCGGAGCGGGCATGAAAACGGCATTGGTCCGCCCAAAATGGAAAATTCACCCCTCCCCGGAAGAAGCTGCGGACTTTACTTTTCATGACTATCGCCAATTATGTGATTATGTGCTAAGTTAAATCAAATGGGATTTTTTACAATCGGGAATATCATAACCCTTGGAATTGTACTGCTTATATTGCTCCTTTACCGGCAACTTGACAGAAATAACCGTACCCTTAAACTGCTGCGTGATTATGCGGAAAAACTTAAATCTGAGCTTAGCGAATTTGTAAAAGAACAGGAAAAAGCGGTTAAGGATTACAGCGTATCCCTGAATGTGGAAAGAGATTCCGCCAAAGAACTGATGAAGCACCTTAAAATGAAAGAGGACGAACTTGCTGAAAAGGCCAATGAGGTAGCTTCAATAGATGCCCAGATAAAATCTTGTCAAAACTCGCTTTTGGAGCTCGATCAGATGACTGGCAGGGTTCAGGAAAATATGAACCGGGTTCGGGATGAATCGCTCTTTGTGGATAATGTCGGTAAACGAATCGGCGAGGTAAAAACCCGGATTATTGAAATGGAAAAAGGCCTCGCGGAAATCGAAAGTAAATTTGAGCGTGAGAATGCTGAAGCCCTTGAGAAAACTTCCTTTTCGTTGCTTGCCTCGGTCAAATCGGTGGTGTCGGATCTGGGGGCCGCGGCGGAAACCATTGAACGGCAGGTTGAAGATCACCGGACGGCCATTAATAAAATAGAAGAAGACCATGCCGCGAATATTGCCAGGGATACGGAACATATAAATAAAATTCTGTCCAGCGCTGTCGAACAGGCAGGGGAAAAGGCTGATAAAATGGAAGAGGCGGCTTTGGTCAGCCTCAGGGAGCAGGCCGAAGACAGGATAGTTAAGCTTAAAAACGCGGAAGATGAAAAGTTCAGACTTTATGATGAAACCGCCAAGGCCAGGGTGGCCGAAGTCCAGGAGTTGATTAAGAGCATACGGGAAGAATGGCAGGCGGAAAGAAACGAATGGGATACCATAGACAAAAATCTCAGGGATGAACGAAAAAAGGACGCGCTCGATCTTAATTCTCTGATTGATGATTCCAAAAAGCGCGTGGAGGAGTTTTCACTCGCCACCGAAGGGCTCATTTCTTCCCAGGAAGCCGCGCTTATCAAGGCCGCCGAGGAAATGCGGCAAAAATCCCTGGAAATCAACAGGGCGAAGCTGGAAGAACACCGGCAGGCGCTTGATTTGGAATTCCGTAATCTTGGTACTCTGGCCGATGATTCGAAAAAGCTGGAAGCTGAACTTCGCCGGAATATGCAGGAAGTAGAAAATCGGACTGAAGGGCTTATTACCCGCGCCGATGAAATTGTTACTTCCCAGGAAGCAATGCTTCTTAAAGCGGCCGAGGACATGAAGCAAAAGGCGCTGGAAATTACCGCCGCGAAGCTGGAAGAATACCATCAGGCGCAGGATGCCGAATTCCGGCGGCTTGAAGGTTTGGCCGATGATTCGAGGAAACTGGACGCCGAACTTCGCCAGC
>Ga0209755_10004042_pt1 | contig 17718 bp, 17 predicted proteins | sample TergutCo191P1_FD_187301 | JGI IMG/M metagenome (GOLD analysis project Ga0209755, IMG submission 187301) | Cornitermes sp. P1 segment gut microbial communities from Petit-Saut dam, French Guiana - Co191P1 (SPAdes) (version 2) | ecosystem: Host-associated > Arthropoda: Insects > Digestive system...
TTCATGGATGTGGAATTGGGCAACACAAGGTTTTCCGCAGCAGTTACAAGCTGGCCTTCCGTGTCAATCTGTTTAATAAGGAACACCAACACGATGGTCATAACGTCCATCATGGAGTTCAAGTTCAACGAGCTTGCGCCGGTGCCAAAACCTCTACTTTTACGCATTTTTAACCTCCTGCCAATTTGGATAGATTAATCTTAAAAAATCCCGCATCACGTGCCCTGTCCATAACGCTAATTATTTTGTCAAAAGCCGTGTCGTCATCGGCAACAACAATTATGTTATCTGCATCAGGGCTATCTATAAAGCGGTTATGAATCATTATAAGGGACTTCGCAAGCTCATCGTAAGCCGAACGAGGTCTCAGAGTTATAGCCGGCTTTCCTTCGCTGTTGCATATATCTTCTACGCCGGCAGCTGTTTGCCCGCAAGCGAGCCTCCTAGTGGAGCTCTCTGCAAGAGTAGCAACTGTTGCTCCGGTCCTGATATCGGCAAGTGTCTCTATGAATTCGTTATTGCCGTCCAGATAAGCACTGTCGCTTTTGCTGTAAACCGACATAAGCACTTTACCGGGATCTTCTTCGCTTTCTTTGTGCAAAGCCCACAGATGTATGGTCTCTATGGAGAATTTGTACTTCTCAGAATCCAGCACGGTACCGTTCTGGCATTTCGGAGGAGAGCTTGAACTTAGCGTATTAGGGTCATAAGTGATTGTGTCACTATCGACTTTGCAACGAAATGTCCACATTTCCTTAAAGTACACCTTTGGCAAAGAACCGCCACGAGCCCAAATTTCAACATAGTCTTTGGTAAGAGCTACGGTTAAATTCAAAGCGTTATCATCCGGTGGAGGAGGCTCTGAATCCATCACCATGTCCGATCTTTCCGGCAAGTTAACCTCCACTATGGCAATCTTCCCGAGTGCCACCATGGATATCAAGGTCGGAATAAGAATTGTCATAAGACTCATGACGGGGAGAACGTTGATCTCCATATCTTTTTGAGCTTTTTTCAACTGCGCCATAAGCAAACTCCTACTTTAATTTTTGTTTTGCGAATTAGGCTTCGGTAGCAAGGTGATTTATCATAGTCAAACCTTTTTCTTCCATTTCCTGAATAACGCGTTCGGATATCAACAATAAGAAACCCTGAACACCCATGATAGGAATAGCACCAAGCAGAGCCACAAGCGTTGTACCCATAGCTACCGATATACCGTTAGCCATAGCAGCTGGACGTTCTGCTGCCGGTTTGTTTGCCACAGCATCAAAGGTTATTATCAGACCGAATATCGTACCCATAAGGCCTGTAAGTGTTAGAACGTTTGCAAATGTACCTAGCAGTGCAAGGTACCTGTTAACGCGAGGCGCTTCCATTAAAAAGGCCGAATCAGAAGCGGCAATCATGCCTTCTTTGCCTTTAGCGCGATTTAAAACGATAGCTTTCATTATGCTTGCAACTGGAAATTTTACATTATCCGGTTGATCCGCAAAGCCAACTGCTTCTTCAAACTTTTTGTCTTTCACTAAAGTCGCAAATCTTGCTAAGAACAAGTCGCGCCCTTTAGAGCTTTTCAAAAGAATGTAGTAGAACCTCTCTATGCAAATACCGACACCGGCCATGCCGATGATCATCAGTATCCACATAAATTGCCAACCGGCTGAGGCTGGGTTGAACGAAGCTAGCGTGTTTTTTATGACGACATCCATTGTTTGTACTCCTATGGTTATTGGATGGTGAACTTTTTTCTTCTATAATATAGATTATTTTTTTTGAAAAAGAACAATCTATATCACTTTTTTTCTCTCTGAACTCCTACCTATGGGGTATAGCTTGGCGGAGGAGCACTTCTACTTCTCCACTGCGCCCTTAAATTCTCCAAATCTTTTTTAAGCTTGGCGTTTCTAATCTTAGCCTCAGAACCTATTTCTCTATAGGTTTTCAGCTTTTCCTCAGGGGTAAGGTCTTCAGAGTTCGTAATTTGCGTCAAACGGGCCTTTGTTTTATTGTAAACATCGTCCCTGAACAAAGTACTTGGGTCAAATTCCTTTATAGTGGTTGACAGAATTTCGCTTTCCGCATCAATTCTCTTGACCAGAGCGAACAAACTGTCTGTCCATTTGTTTTTAATGCCGTAATGAGCCGCAGCTTTTATTCCGGATGCGCAACGGGGCAAAGCACCCTGCTTGGCAGTCTGGCTCTTGTTATCCAGCTCTTCGCGATAGGCTTCCAAATCTTCGTGAACTGCGAATATAGCATCTTCTTTGGCCATTCCTTCGTATTCAATGTATTCCTTTACCATAGCAGCGCTATCAGGCAGCGGAGCCTCAGCAAATGCATTGCCAACATCGTAGAATGTCTGGCAATCACGGAAGAACATTTCAATGTAGCCGTCTTGGGCAGCTACCACATCAGGGTTGTAATAACCTTGCTCACGTGCGAGGTCTATGTTAGCAGCGAACAGCGGACGTGCCATCTCGTAATAAGTGGGCAATTGCTGAACAACCTGAATTCTTTCTACAAAAAGCTTTTCTTTGTCTTCTGTGGGCTTCTTTGTTTTTGGATCCAATATAGGATTGCCTTTTCTGTCTCTTCTGGTAGCATCAATTTCCTGCTCACGAACTTTTGCAGAAACCATGCGGAACAATTCGGCAATGCTGTTCTTTGCACGGAAAGTCCACTTTTCAGAGGTGTATTCGGCAGATTTTGTGTAATGCTTTGTAGCACCTTGCAAAATGGCCATCAATCTCTTGATCATGTCTGCTTTGGCTTTTTCATTACCTTTGATTACCAACGGATTCATTGTAACTCTTTCGAATTCACCGAGCATAAATGCAGCTTCTGCAGCAAAAGTCGGATCCGGATTCTTGAGCTGAAGACCGAATTTATCGTAAGTTGCAATAACATTCTTGAAAGCCGCTGCTGCCTTAGCGCTGTCTTTGGTTTCCAAATAAGCACGTCCTGTTTTGGTGTAGGCATTTATGAGTTTCTCTTTGTCTGACTGGTAGTTCCTTATGAAGTTTTCATATTCCAAAACTGCATTCTTCCAGTCTTTCGCATTTTCATAAGCCACCGGAATGCTGTATGCCGCATCAAGCGCATAAGAGCTCTTTGGATATTCACGCACCAAATCTCTGTTGCAGCGAATAGCTTCTTTGGTCTCTCTTGCATCGTCCCAAGCCAAGCACGCATTGTAAAGCAATGCGGGTGTTTTCTCGTGCTTCGGGAATTTCTTGAATGCAATTTCGTAGGTCTGAGCTGCGAGCTTTTTATTAGCTCTTATGCCCACAGAATCTTTGGCAGGAATTGAATCGTAAGTGCCGGCCGCAGCGAATATCGCATTTATAGCCATGGAATCTTGCGGGAAATTATCTGTTATAAAGAGATAAGCTTTTGCCGCATCCGCATACTGACCGGCTTTTTTATAAGCAACTGCCGCACGAACAATCGAACGAATTGCAAGCGGCGATTTTCCATATTCTTTTGGCATGCGCATCCAGGTTGTGGCGGCTTTTGTATTTTGCCCGGCAGCTTCGTAAGCAACGCCGGCTTCAAACAAGGCTTTGTCGCTAAACTCCGCTCTGGGGAAACGTTGAACCAACGCTATGTATGCATCTGCGCCTTGAGCATGCTGGCCATTCTTAACTGCTTTTTCCGCTCGCTGATATAGCACTGCGGCAATGGAAGTTTCAATTTCTTTAGCTGCAGTAGTCGCATTGGAATCCCTAACCCCAATTCCGTTTCTATCGGTATATTGCTTGTATAGCCATTCAAACTCATTTTGGGATTCATCCAACTGGTCATCTTCCAATAAAGACTGAGCTAACATGCGGCGAATGAGAAGCGTGTATTTATGCTTTGGGAAATCTGCAGACAACTTGCGCAAAACTTCAATTGATTTTTTATACTGTTTTGCATTGTAATGAACAACCGCAGCATTGTAAGCAATGTCTGGTGCTGCAGTGTCTTTGCCGAATTTGGACATGTATTTGTCCACCTGAGCAAAATATGCTTTTGTTTCCGGCAGGTTATATGCCTTAACAGTATCTCCGCCGGCTTTGCTTTTCAAAGCGGCTTCACGAGATTTATCCATAGCCAGTACAGCGTTATAGCCTGCATCGTTCTTGGTTATCAAAACTCCGAAATTCTGTGGGCGACGTCCATAGCGAACCGTATCAACATCTGCTATCCAGTTGAATGCGGCAGCTTCTCTTTCAAACTGGCCAAGTTCATTATAAATAACAGCCAAGCTCATATAAACCTTATATTCGTTCCAGTCCGGCTCGTTTTTATAGTGGTTCAAAAATTTATTGTAATGATCAAGTGCTTTGGCATATTCCCTTTTTGCGCCTTCGGTATCGCCTTTTTTGTGAAGTTCGGCGGCCTGTGCATGCATATAGGTGGGAATTTCAAGCATTGACCTGCGCATTGCATCTTCTGCGGCCTTAACGCTTTCAGGATAATTGCTGTTCCTTTTAAACCAAGCGGAATTTCTGCCGTAGCGTTCTACAACATTGAATCTCTGCTTTTGCGCTAAATCCGGCTTTTGCTGCAAAATGTAAATATCAACCAATGCCAAATCCGCAAGAGGAGCATCTATGTAAGTGGGATTTGTTTCTATCAAGAACTGGAAAGCCTGTATTGCCTGATCCATTCTGTCGTGATCTTTTGCTTTTTGGCCTATGCGATAATAAAGAGAGTCCTGATATTTGAGTTTTTTGGGCTTTATGAATTTATTTGCAACCTCAATACCGTTATCCAAATCAGAGAACGATGTTGCCATATAATCCATAGCTTCAACACGCAAATCCTTTATGTATTTGCCTTTGTCTGCGCCGTCTATGTATTCCCAGAATTTTTGTGCGGCAATTTCGTAATCTGCCATATTGTAATAAGCTTCTGCCATGTGATACAAAGCGTAAGCGGCTTCCTTTTTCTCTCTTGGAGTATTCGTGGGAATATTCGTGATTTTTTCGTATGCCTTTATGGCATCTGACCATTTGCTGGTGTTATAGTAATGCTCACCTATGCGAAGCCATGCGCTTGGAGCCAATGTGTGATTGGGATATTTTTTCACCATGTTCAGACGAAGATCCAAAGCCTGTTTCAATTCACCTTTAACTTCCAAAACAAAGGATGCCTGGAACAGCATGGACGGCGCAGCCGCACCATCGGGGAAATATTTTACATAATCAAGGAATATTGGCAAAGCACGATCATGATTGGGCTTTGGCGGATTGCTCACTTTAGAGCATTGCGGATGTTTCTTGACATCGTTGTCGCGGTCTGCGCACCATTGCACAAGTTTTTCAAACTCTTCCTGCTCCTTCATGAAGCCAGCTTCACCCAGTTGGTAAAGATTCTGAGCCAATGACTGCAAAATTTGAGCGCAATTGCCATCTTTCTTTCCCGCCGCACGACATTTGCGTTGCTCGGACTGCTCTTCAAATCTCTTGATAGCTTCTTCAAGGGCTTCCGTATTAACACCACCGGAACGGCATGCCTGCTCGGCTTTGGCCCTTTGAGCTCTGAAATCAGCTTCGCATTTTGCAAAGCCAGAAGACTGCTTACCCATTTTCACGCACTTGTCGCGCATGGTTTTCGCTTTATCGGTTTCTGATTTGCATGCTCCAGACTGCGCAAAAGCAGCACTCGCCAGCAGCAAAGTTCCCAAAAAGATCGCTTTTAAATTCATATTTCGCATTCCTTTAATTTACAAACCAACTACAAGTCATCAAGATCATCGAGATCGCCAAGGTCACCAATATCTTCAACTGCGCCACCGGCAGCACTGGGATTTTGAGCAATTTTTTGCGCAACCACAGCAGCGGTCAAGCCAGCATCCAATGCCACTCTCTGTCTGCTGGCATCAAAGCGATCGCTCTGAATAACCCTTTGCTGGAACTCTGCAAAAGTTTCAATCTCACGGTTAGCTCTTTCATACTCGGGGCGTAATTGAGCACGTTTCTGCTCAACTCTGGGGGTAGGCAACTGGCGAGCCAAATCCAAAGCACGAACCTGAACGCTGTCAAAGTTCTCCTTCATGCCATCGTATTTAACTTTAGCACTGTCTTTCTGTGCTTTTGTGATGGACGGATTCTTTGCTAGTTGCTCTGCTTTTTTCAAATTAGCATCGGCACGTCTCAATTGACCTTCCATATAATCACAATACCCTTCAACAAGATATGCTTCCGAAACCAAATAGGAGTTCGGACGGTTCCTTATAATCCAAGTGGTAAACGGACGAGCCTCTTTTGTTTTGCGAACCTTCAAGAAACTCCATGCAAGAGCAAGAGCCGCTTCTTCGTAGAACGGAGAATTTACATTTGTCACTTGGCCGTAAAGTTTCGCTGCTTCTGGCGTGCCTTCCGGTTCCGCAAAATGAATGTGTCCCAATTTCACTTTTGCAGCATCCTGCAAATCCTTTTCAGACTGGTTAGCAGGCTGTTGATCCAAAATATCACCAAAGGAACCCTTTGCTTCTTCCCATTGCTCCAAACGGCTGTATGCTATACCCATTGTGTAGCGAGCATAGAAATAATTTGCATTGCCCGGCAAAATGGAGTTAAGCAATTCAATAGCATCCTTGTTCTGACCCTGTTCAAATTTTATCTGACCGGCGATATAATCCGCATCCGGCTTAACATCGGATCTGGGATAGTTTTGAACTATGAACTGATATTTTACCATAGCTTCACCATAACGGCCTTCTTTATAATCTATGTTCATCAACTGGAAATGATATTTAGGAACCTGATCGGAATGAGGATACCTTTTGATAGCATCTTGATATACTTTTTGCGCAGCTAAGTGCATACGCATGTTTTCAAAGGATTTTCCCTTATAGAATGCTGCCTGATCGACCAAATGGAATGTCGGGTATTTTGTTTGCACTTTGCCGAATGCGTAAGAAGCCGCAATAAAGTCGCGGTTCAGGTATAAGCGCATCGCAGCACGGTAATCGTTTTCAGGCTCAATCTTCAAGCGACGGTATCTGTCTTCGCCAATCTTTTCTTCACGGGTATCGCCAAATCGAGCGGTAGCGCGAACATTCCATAAGAATCCACGATTCTTTTTCTCAATCAAATCATCATGAGACATTTCCAAATCCAAGCCTAGGTAGCGGAAGAAGTTCACATCTTTTACATTTATGGTTGCGCCAACAACAGGATAGCCTTCTTTTGTCAAGCGACCTTTAACACCCAAATGCGATGTTATAAAGTAAGTCGCGGAAACGCCGAATTCCAGCATCATGTCTTCGCCACCTTCTATTTTATCGTGAAAGATATCTACAAAGCTAACTTCGCCCTTGACTTCCAAAGAACGGTTAAATCCACGATAGAACAAAGAGAGATTCAAATTGGTTGGAATAGCATAGCCATCCAAATCATCGCCTGCTTTACCGACAATAGGTACAACATAACCATAACCATCGGATGGATCAGAGCCTACACCGGCAATAACAGGCCGCACCAAATTCTGCAATGCAACGCCAACCTGTATATGCCCTAATTTTGAATTGTTTACGGGATTCCAGCTTAAACCTAAATCCACACCATTAGTGAGCTGTGTGTTGTAGCCGAATTGATCCACATGTAAAAAGGATACATTCACACCTACAGCAAGCCAATGGAACACACGATAGGCATAGCCTGCAATAGCGGCTATTTCCATATAGTCGCCGTTGGAGGAGTTTGCATCAACAACAGCGCCGTTTTCAAAAAGTGTAATACCCCAAGTATGATTATAGCCAAAAGGATACACAAAGGAAAGGTATTCCTGCATGGCGGCACCACTTATGGTACTGAAGAAGCCACCGGTAAGTTCCATCTGGTCATTTTCAGCTATGCCAGCCGGATTTACATACATGGAGGTTGTTCCGCCAAACTCACCAAACCAATCATTTTGCTGATACTTGTTCGGAGAATAAGATGGCGATGCGAACAAATAGCTCGCTGAACTAAACACTAACGCAATGGAGAGTAATATATGTTTCACTTTCAGTTTCTCCTTAGTTATCCGTGCGTTGGAATTCTATGCGACGGTTTTTAGCTCTTCCCGCAGCAGAGTTGTTTGATGCAATCGGTTGGCTATCGCCTCTGCCTTCATAGTCAAGGCGCGATGAGCTTATGCCGCGGCTGATTAAGAAATCCACAACGGATTTTGCACGAGCTTCCGAGAGCTTTTGATTCGCTTCTTTTTTGCCCTGATTATCCGTGTGTCCAACTACTCTAAATGATACTTCCTTATAAGTCTGCATGGTTTCTACAACTACCATGAGATTACCGAATGATTCATCTGTAATGTCGGCTTTTCCGCTGACAAAGTTAACTCCTTCCACCACAAACACTTTCTTTGGTGGAGGTGGCGGCGGCGGCGGTGCCTCTTCCGGCTCCGGCTCCGGTTCCGGAACAAATTCCGGTTCGTCCGGCTTGAATTCTATTTCCGGTTCGGGTTCCGGTATTCTTTGCACTACCCCGGTTTCGTCCACCACTATTTTCGGACGAACAACGGAGATGTCATCTATCAAACCTATGTCGCGGCGACCTTGTCCTCTTTTTACCATCGGAGATTTGGGCTGCACATAAAAATTCGGGCTGAAAACAGACGGATTTTTGAATAACGGATCCAAAGATACATTAGTTCTGTTAATTTTGATAAAGCGATTGAACGGATAATAGTTTTTATATATGTTATTATAATCCATACGTGTTTGACCGGAAGCCGGATCTGCAAAAACGCCGTAGTAATGGTTTTCCATGAAGATATTGTTCACAACAACTACATTCGAGGGCCCCTTCAGTGCAAGCCCTGAGTAGCCATTGCGAAGCACCACGTTCTGTTCTATTTTCGAATCCAGAGACTTAGCACCCCAAGCTAGAATGCCGCTCCAGCGATTTCCGTAAACCACATTGTTCGCGATTTCCGGCAAGGAAATAAAGGCCGCAATACCGGTAGCATGATTATCTAAAATGATGTTGTTGTGGATATAAAGACCACCTGTATTCTCACAGAGGACTCCTTCAAGACCATTGCGAATTGTGAAGTGGGATATTTCGGATTCTGTTACACCCATGACTGCAGGCCCTCTGCGACCGCCGTCTATTATAGTTGTTAAAGGATCTTCACCTTTTAGCACAACATCCATGATGAGCGTTACATTTTCGTTATAAACGCCGCGCTTGACAAAAACCGTATCACCTGCATCTGCGTTTCCAAGCGCATCGGTTATGGTTTTATAGTCTCTGGGAACGTGAATTTTCTTTGGACCCTGCTTTTTGAAAGCTCCGCCTCTTGAGCCGCTTTCATCGCCGCTGCCATATGACGACTCGCCAGCACTAGCATCCGAATCGTAACCGCCGCTGAGGGCGTTGCTCACCTCAGAGACTCCGGCATCCTTAAGTGCTTTTTTTATTCCGCTCGGAGTGGAAGGCAACTGTTTTATGCAACCGGCTGTCATCCCAACATCCATCATTTTGCTATCGGCAGGACAAGTCATTTTGGTTCTGCAAGAGGTTTTTACCGTTGCTACCGCAGTTCCCAGCTCAGTCGCAAATTCATCAAAGCTCTTTGAACTTGCCGCCTCGGAAAGCTCCTTAGAGCATTTATCGGAAACGGCGCCAAAAGCCATTGAAGAAGCGATGGCTATTGCAACCGCTGCTATTTTCATGGATTTAATGCTTCTGTTCATTCTTTCTCCTCTTGCAGTTTTGAGCATTGTATTGAGTTCCGCAGCTCTTGGGATATTTTTTTAATATTCTGCAAGTGCTTGCGTGCCCGGGTGCCGGCAGTTTTGTTACCGCGCCCAAATTTGGCATACTCCGCCTTAAACAGTTCCAATTCACTTTCAAGATTTTGCAACAAGTCCATAAATACTCCAAGTGGTTCTGTTGAAAATACATTTTTTTTTGGGAAATAGTGCAATTTTTCTGAAAAAAACAACTTTTTTATCAATTTTTTTAAAAAAAATGCTATTTTTGACCCTTATGAGCCCTACGAATATAAAATATAGCGCTTCTGTCAAAAGATTGGAAGAGATTTTGGAGAGCATAGATCGTTCCAATGTTGGCATAGATGAACTGGCAGATTTGGTAAAAGAAGCCGCAGAATTGATCAAAAACTGCCGAGCCTTGATAGCAAGCTCGGAACAAAGCGTGCAGGAATCGCTAAAAACCCTAGAAGAGGCCTAAAAGCATCTTTTTTATGATTTTATAGTGATCTCCACCAAGTTGAATGCGAATTTTATCAATATCTTTAAGGGGAAACCATAACGCTTCGGAGGCATCGTCTGCGGCTTTAAGTTTTGGGAGAGCTTGGGCTTGAAGGTCAAAGAAGAACGTGTGGGATATCATTCTGCCACGAGGTTCACGGTCCGGATCGTCAAAAACCTGGTGGTTTTTTATGCTTTTGTCCAGAGCCTCGTACTCAAGCTCTATTCCCGTTTCTTCAATAAGCTCTCTTATGGCGCAATGCCGTATAGGCTCGGCACTATCCAAGAACCCTCCGGCCATGGCATACAACCCTTTGCCGGGAAATGCGCCTCTTTTTATCAAAAGAATATGGCCCTGGCAAACAACAAGCGCATCTCCTGCTACGAAAATCGGAGGGTAAGGGGTACAGGCCCATTCCTTTTTATATTCCTCAACCAGCTTATACTCTTCCATTTGAATTTTTGCCCATTCTTCGTTTGCCTTGCTTTGCAGATAAGCGTAAACCGAAGGCGGAATTTTATCCTGCGCAGTCAAAGCTCCGGCAAGCCATTTATTGCGAATTTCGGTAGAAGAAAGCCCACCTTCCAACAGAGGCATTTCCAAAAATTCCCATTCGGGAAAAAGAGTTAAATAGTATGAAGTATCATCCTTCTTGTGCCCGATGATTCCCGTATTGGAAGTTGAGAGTGGGTAATGAAGCGCAGAGAGTTTTTTCAATTCTTTTACCCATTCCACGTGATTGTAGTTGGAATCGTGGATTGGGATGATCATTATTTTTTTTAGCTCATCTTCCGTTAATGAAATTTTTAGCATTTCAATTCTTTCTTCTGTTGTGAACGGATTGCGCAAGCTGCGGCAAACTTCGTGAGAGCCTATGAAGAGCAAAAGTTTTTCCGTTTGCTCCAGCGCTTTGCGAATTGTGGCAAAATGCCCATTGTGCGGAGGCTGAAAACGGCCGATGTAAATTAGCGCAGAGAACATATTGGGAAGTTAGAAAACTAAGTTTACTAAATTAAATCGTGCTTAATTTTATTCTTAAACTTTTGGTTCTTTCATGGAGAATTCACTTTGAAAAACCTTTGATTCAACCTGCGGTTATAGGGTTGTGGCACCAGGATTTGCCGGCTTGCCTTGCCGCATTCAAGTATAAAAATATTGCTGTTTTGATAAGCCAAAGCGGTGATGGAAGCAAATTCGCAAAACTGGCAAAAAGCCTGGGCTATGATATTTTCAGAGGCTCCAGCAGCAAAGGGCAAAGCGAAGTTAAACATCTGTTCAAAGCATTAATAAGCGGAAGGTCAGCAGGGATGGCCCTGGATGGCCCCAGAGGGCCTGCACTAATAGCAAAACCCGGAGCACGGTGGCTTGCCGATAAAACCGAAACGCCTCTCTTGAATATAACAGTGAAATACAGCCATGCTTTGAGATTAAACTCATGGGACAAAACCTTTATTCCGCTGCCGTTTGCTAAAATTACTATATTAATTAACAATGAAACTTTGGATAACTGGCTCTAAAGGAATGCTTGGACAGGATTTATGCGCGCTTGCAAAAAATTTTTCCGAAAGCGATAAAGAAGTCGACATAACAGATGAAGCGACCGTTGGTAGCTATATTTCAAAAAATAAACCGGAGCTCATAATTAACTGCGCTGCCTACACTGCTGTTGACAATGCGGAAACAGAAACCGAGCTCAATTACAAACTAAATGCCATTGGCCCGGAAATCCTCGCAAAAACCGGCATTCCAATGATACACATTTCAACGGATTACGCCGTAGATCCTATAAACGCTTATGGCAAAGCAAAAGCCGAAGGTGAAGCCAGAGTTGCAAAGGCAAACCCCAACCATTGGATAATACGCACTGCATGGCTCTATGGAATCAACGGCAAAAACTTTGTGAAATCCATGTTGAACCTTATGCGGACAAAAGAGCAAATTTCCGTAGTCAGCGATCAGAAGGGAAACCCGACCTGGACCTACGATCTTGCAGCAGCTATGCTTAAAATAGCGGAAAGCCCAAAATTACCCGGTATTTATAATTTTTCCGGCGAAGGCGTTGCAAGCTGGCACGAATTTGCTTTGGAAATTCAAAAACAGGCTTTGAAAAAAAAACTGCTGGAACGCGAAATTCAGATATTGCCTCTTGCAAGCTCCGAATGGAAAAGCGCCGCCAAACGCCCTCTGTGGTCCGCTTTGGATAAAACAAAAATTAAGGAAAATTTTAATGTGCAAGTACCGATATGGCAAGATTCACTTTCTAAATATTTGGAACTTGAAAAATGAAAAAAAATTGCAACATTGTAATAAACAATAACTTCTGCTCAAATGTAGTTCAGGAAAAAATATTGCACCTATGCAAAATTTTGGAAAAAAAAGATTTGTTCCCCGATGATATAACGCTGGAACAGAACGATTTTGATCTGAAAGGCAACAATCTGATTTTCATAACGCTAAACAAAAATACCATGAACAATCTGCGAGATTTGATGAGCAAAATAAATTTAAAGACTAATAAGATCGTTATTGTTCCTACCAGTGAAGAGAATTATTTCGATTTTGCTATGGAATACAATTTATGCAATGTGATACATGTGAAGAGATTGAATGAAATTATGCTGCACGCAATTTTGAAAGATTTTTTCAAAAAAAAGCTGAACTTGGATTCTTTTTTTACAGAGGAAACAAATATCTTTGACAAAAGCTACTCTCTTTCCGGCAAAATAAGCATGCACAGGATGGTAGAGCATTTATTTGCAGATTTTATAAAACAGCTTCATCACTCGATAAGAAACACATTTATAATAAATTGCCACGAACTGGTCACAAATGCGATGGCTTACGGGGTTTTGGGAATAACCGCCTATACCCGTGATATAACCGAAAAGGATGTGATAAGTTACACAAACATAAATATCCCGACAGACAAGGAAGTGCAAGTGCGCTTGACGCTGAATGATAAACGCTATGGAATATCGGTAAAAGATTCCGGAGGACTTTTAACCAAGCAGAGAATTCTGGAACGTATTAGGCGGCAAAGCGTTGTGGGAGGCGAGACAATTCCGCAAGGAATAGAGGATTACACAGGGCGGGGGCTCGCAATTCTCAGCCATCATGGACTTCTTATTTTTTCTATAAAACCAAACGAATACACCGAAGTTTCCTTGATCAGCCGCCTTGAAACCGCCATTGAGAAAAAACTGATTTCAATTTTGGCACTGGATCCGTGAGCATTTTTCAATTGTGCAGAGTGTGGAATGCGCTGTTTGCAGCATGTGTGTGTGTATATGCGCATTGGATTGCGGGAGCAGCCGCATACATGCATGCGATTGGCATATTTTTTCTTTTATGTTTTGCAAATGTTCACAATGATATTGTGGATTTTAAGATAGACAAGATTAATCGTCCTGACAGGCCCTTGCCCAACGGGAAAATCACTTTGAAGGCTTCTTATGCCGTTATGTTTGCCTGCCTTTTTTTGGCGGTGGGATTTGGATTTGAATTTTGGTGGTTGTTTGCAGGGGTGGCTATCCTGTGCTTTGTTTACAATAGATTTTTGAAAGGATTGCCTTTGGTTGGGAATTTTACGGTTGCCTTGCTGACTACCACGCCAATTGCCATTCCGATTTTAAAGGTTGGATTTCCGCAACCGGAATTGCTGAATCTTATGTTTTTTGCATTTACTTTGACTTTTGCCAGAGAGATTACTAAGGATATTGAAGATATGGAAGGAGACAGGGCTATGGGGCTCAGGACTATTCCCGTTTTGCTCGGAGTAAAGTTTTCGCTTATTCTTGTTTTTTTATGTGAAATTCAGTGCTTGGCTCAACTTGCAATGTTTAAGCTGCCTGTATTTTTTGCGGTTTTGCCCTGTTTGCTTTTATCTGCGATTTTCGCCTGTTTAAATAAAATAAGGCTTTCACAGACTTTGATTAAAGTTACCATGCTGGTGGGGTTAATAGTTTTCTATATTTGCTCTACATGATTGAACCGCTTTACATTCAAATTTTGGCCGCTGTGCTGTTTTGCATTGGCATTGCCGTAGTCATTTCCAAAAGGAATATATTTTTTGCTTTTTTGGGTTTGGAGCTTGCGATAAACGCAGCAAACCTGAGTTTTATAGGATTTTCAAAAAGCTTGCCTGCCATGCAAAGCATTGCAGGGCAAATCGCTCCGATTTTTGTTATAGCAATTGCCGCAGCAGAAGCCTGCATTGGCCTTGCGATAGTTGTTTTAATTTTCCGCAATCAGGAAACTATTGATTCCGACGAATATTCACAAATGCGAGGTTAAGAGATTATGTCCGGACATTCAAAGTGGGCCACAATCAAGCGCAAAAAGGCAAAGACTGATGTTGGCAGAGCAAAAGCCTGGAACAAACTTATAAAAGAGATTTCTGTTGCCGCAAAAATGGGCGGTGGAAACCCGGATGCAAACCCACGCCTAAGAGCCGCTATACTCAAAGCTAAAGGCCAAAGCTTGCCGGCAAAAAATATTGAAAGCGCAATTGCAAAAGGCATAGGCGGAAATTCCGGCGCAAATATGGAAGAGCCTATGTACGAGGGTTATGGCCCCAATGGTTGCGCAATTCTAGTGCAATGCCTTACCGACAATCGCACACGTTCCGTTGCAGATGTGAGAAACATCTTCAACAAGAACGGCGGAAACATGGGCGAACAAGGTTCCGTATCCTGGACATTCAAGCGCAAAGGCATTATAGTTATAGATGCTGCCGCCAACCCCGAAGACAAAGTGATGGATTTGGTTTTGGAAGCCGGCGCAACCGATATGAGCACCCAAGACGATGTTCACGAAATTGAAACAACCCCCGAATCTTTTGAGTCTGTGACCAAGGCTCTTGAAAATGCGAAAATAGAAATGCTCTCGGCAGAGCTGACTTATATTCCCGAAACCACCGTGAAGTTGGAGGGCGAAGACGCTCAAAAGCTTATGCGCATGATCGAAAGGTTAGAGGATAACGAAGACGTGCAGGACGTTTACCACAACGCTGAGTTGCCGGAAGACGCAGAGAGTTAAGGGTTATTTTTTTGCCATTCGCTTTAGCTTTGATGCATTCATAGCTTTATCTGACATGGACATTTTGTCCACGAATAATATGCCGTTTAAGTGATCCTGCTCGTGCAGTGCGCAACGTGCGAATTTTCCTGTTACACCTCTGAGCTCAACAGTTTCGCTGTTTTCATTTGTGTAAGTTATGCGCACACGGCTTGGTCTTGAAATTTTCACCCATATTTCCGGGATCGAAAGACAACCCTCTTCTTCTAAAGCCACAGGGTTCTCGCCCTCTTCGGGTTCAACGACCGGATTGAAAAGCATTATGGGATTGCGCTCCTCATCTTCTTTTGAGAGGTCTATCACAACAAGGCGAATATTTTTGCCGACTTGCGGAGCGGCAAGACCCACGCCGTTTGCATTATACATTGTGTCTAGCATATTGCGAGCCAGTTCCACAAGCTCAGGCGTAATTTCTTCAACGGGTTCTGATTTTTTTCTCAAAACAGGAGAACCGTAGATGCAAAGCGGAAGTGTCACTTCTTTTCTGCCTCACGTTTTTCAGCATCGGCTTCCAGCAGTTTTATTATGGCTATTTTTTCAAAGTCTATTTTGGTGTCGCCGGTTTTTATGCTGACAAAGCGCTCGTCTATATGCGCAACCACACCTATGATGCCGGCAACTGTGAGAACCTTGTCTCCTTTTTTCAGCGTGTTGCGCATCTCTTCTGTTCTTTTATTTTCTTTTTGTTTGGGCAGTATAAAAAAGATATACATAACAACAAACATAAGCAGGAACGGCAAGAATGCGCCGATCAAAGAAGGCTGCTCCGGTGCCGCATCCTGAGCCATAGCAAAAACAGGAAGCAACACTAAACTTGTAAGGATTATTTTCATTGGGATAATATAGTAAACGCTGATTTACTCCATCGCAAAAAATATTCTCAATCAGCGTCCCCCTTAACCTGCGAAATTTTAACAATTTCACAGGTTGTCCCCCCGTTTTTTCCGCCCGGAGGGCTAACGGGGGAAACGCCGCATTACAGAACTGGACTTTTTCAGCGGCTACTATAGAAAATTTTGTTCAATCCGTCTATACGGAGAAATATACAAAGTTTCTATATTAACCAACACCCGCATGCAAAAATACATCCTCAAAAGACTCCTCTTGATACTCCCAACAATGCTGGGAATCTCATTTGTTTGTTTTTTGATTGTTCAAATGGTGCCCGGTGGGCCCGTTGAAGAGATGATTTCCAAAGCGCAAAGCGCAGCTAATATGAAAGGCGGGCACAATCTGAGCCCGGAGCAAATTGAGCAGATAAAAGCTTATTTTGGCTTTGACAAGCCTCTGTTGGAGCGTTATGCTATTTGGCTCTCCAAAGTTGTGCGACTGGATTTCGGAGAGAGCTATGCTTACGGACAGTCCGCTTGGAGCGTTATATCTTCCAAGTTTCCCGTCTCGCTGTTTTTCGGATTGACATCGTTTTTTATCTCTTATCTGGTTTGCATTCCGCTGGGGCTTGCAAAGGCTGTGAAAAACGGCTCCAAATTTGATTCCATAACAAGCGCGCTTATGTTTTCCGGTTATGTTGTGCCGGGTTATGCTCTTGGCATTTTGCTGATTGTGCTTTTGGCAGGCGGCTCGTTTTTGAATCTGTTTCCGTTGGGCGGCCTCACATCGGATAATTTTTATGAGATGCCTTTTTTAGGCAAACTTCTTGACTTGGCTCACCATCTGTTTTTGCCATTCCTTTGCTACATTCTTGCGGAATTCGCATTCTTAACGCTTTTGATGAAAAACTCCGTTTTGGAAGAAATCGGCAAAGACTATATGCGCACAGCGCTCGCAAAAGGACTCTCCTTTAAAGAAGCTCTGTTCAAGCACGCTCTTAGAAATGCGCTGCTGCCTTTGGCAACGCGAATGAGCGAAATTTTTACGCTTATGTTCGCAGGAGCATTGCTGATAGAAAAAGTTTTTGACATAGACGGCATGGGGCTATTATATTACAACGCAATGGTGCACAGAGATTACAACGTTGTTCTGGGCATAATAGTGCTGTCTTGCTTTATGGCGATGCTCGGCAGGTTGTTCAGCGACTTGCTCTACGGGTTTATTGACCCCAGAATTAAATTGGGGTAAAATGAAAACTCGCTTTGCACCCAGCCCAACCGGATATCTGCACAAAGGACATATTTGGAGCGCACTCTGCGTTGCCGCCGTTGCAAAAGAAAAAAATGCCGGAGTGCATCTAAGATTGGAAGACCACGACAAATTGAGATGCACACAGCACTTTGCAGATGAAATAAAAAAAGATCTGGAATGGCTTGGCTTTGAGTGGCAAAACGAAAGCGTTCAAAGCGAGCGTGGCGAAATTTACGAAAAATATTTTAAAATATTGCAACAACAAAATTTACTGTACGAAGTGTATAAAACCGACAAACCAAAAATCATGTTCAAAAATTCTGGAAATGACTTTGCCGTAAAAGAC
>Ga0209755_10004043_pt1 | contig 17715 bp, 16 predicted proteins | sample TergutCo191P1_FD_187301 | JGI IMG/M metagenome (GOLD analysis project Ga0209755, IMG submission 187301) | Cornitermes sp. P1 segment gut microbial communities from Petit-Saut dam, French Guiana - Co191P1 (SPAdes) (version 2) | ecosystem: Host-associated > Arthropoda: Insects > Digestive system...
TTCCGATCTATCCCGTTGGAGCTGCACCTGTACGATTGCCTCCGGGCTGCGGACGATTAAAGCCTCCACCAAAGCCCGGCTTGCCGCCTTGCCCCGGTCTAGGCGGGAACGGCGGTCTTGATCCGTGCGCTCCTTGCTGTCCCTGTCCCTGACGGGGAGTAAAACCCTGTCCTCTGTTATGATGCTGATCTGCGCCGGGTCTTCCGCCGCGCTGCTGCTGCTGTCCGCCGGGACGGGGAGGACGCTGCTGTCCGTGATTTCCTACGAGTTTTCCGCCGACTCTGCCTGCCGCCGCTGCCGGGCGCACTGATGCCGGAAAAGAGCTTACGCGAGAGCTGTCAGATGAATTATCATATCCTGATTTTTTATCCTCAAAATGATCGGATTTTTTTGTTTGATTCGGTTTACCGGAAGGAGAACTGATAACTACTTTAGGCGGAGTTTTCTTGGGAGCGGCGGATTTTGTTTTAATCACAACTCTGGCTTTAGGACGTTCACCCTGTTCGGATGAATTTTTTGCCGGGTTGTTCTCGCTGTCGCTTGGAGAATGTTTAATCAGCAAGTTCTTCACTTTTTTTGTTTTCTCGGTATCTCCCGCGGGAGACTTCGTTTGGTGTTCCGCCATATTTCCTTTTATTCCTCTTCCTCTTCATACTCGAAACTTAAACCAATGCCGCAGCTTGGGCAGGTTGTCATCTCGACCGTTATCTTCGCTCCGCATTCGGGGCATTCGTATTCTTCAGCTTCTGCGGTCTCTTCTTCCGCTTCTTCATGCGATTCTTCGGCAGGTTCTTCCTCGACAATCTCGACATATTCTTCGATAAGCTTGCGAAGTTTTTCCAGTTCCGCGGGTTTAAGCCCCTTGGCTTCCAGCTCTTCCTGACTCTGCCCGATGAAATCCTCGATGAAATCGATGCCGTTATCAAGCAGGATTTGCGCAACGCGCGCGTCCACGCCGGGAAGCTCATTAATACGGGAAATCTCGTCATCGATACTGTCGGTGTCTCCGAAGAGCTCTGAAACAGCGCGTCGGGATTCCGCGGCAATATCCATTTCGGCAAACTGCGATTCTGTTTTTACGTCGATGTTCCAGTCAACAAGCCTGTTAGCAAGCCGGACATTTAATCCCTGTTTACCAATCGCCAGCGACAGCATTGAATCGTTTACAACGGCGAGCGCCTGATGTTTTCCTTCATCAAGAATTATAACATCGCGCACTTCGGCAGGCGAGAGCGCGTTTTTGATAAAGCGCCTCGGATCGGGATCATATTTAAGTATATCAATTTTTTCGCCTTCAAGCTCTTTTATTACAGCTTGAATTCTGACACCTTTTAAACCTACGCACGCGCCGACAGGATCAACATCCTCACGGTTTGAATAAACGGCGAGTTTTGTGCGGAAGCCCGGTTCGCGGACGATTTTATGAATCTCGACAGTTTTATCGTAGACTTCAGGAACCTCAAGCTCAAAAATAGCGCGGACAAAATCGGTATGAGTTCTTGAAAGCACAATCTGAAGACCGGAGGATTCTCTTTTTACTTCTGTGATAAGTGCTTTTATTCGATCATTTAAATGATAGATTTCGCGCGGTGACTGGTTCTTCTTCGGCAGAACGCCTTCGATTTTTCCGATATCAACATAAATTGTGCCGTTGCGCTCACGCTGATAATAACCGATGATGATCTCGCCTTCTTTATCTTTGAACTCGGAGTAAAGACTGTCTTTCTGAATATCTTTGATGGATTGATGAGTTTTTTGCTTGGCGGTTTGAACAGCGATGCGGTCGAATTGCTTCGGATCGATCTCGACAAGAATTTCGTCTCCGATTTCGGCGTCCGGCTCAATTTCTTTGGCTTCGCCAAGTTCTATTTCGATAACAGGATCGTAAACTCCGTCCTGTTCCACAATTTTCTTTTTTGCGAAAAGCGACACTTCAACATTTTCTTCATCGAACCGCACAATTGCGTTGTCGGCGTTTTTAAAACGGTGTCTGTACGCTGCGATTAATGTATCTTCTATTGTCCTCAGTATAAGCTCTTCGGGTATACCGCGATCCTGGTTTAACTGACGGATTGCCTGCGACATATCTGTACCCAATTTAAACCTCCTGTGATGATGTATTTAGCGAGTCAAGTTTCGCTTTTGCGATAACGTCAAATGTCAAACTCACGCTTCCATCTTTTGTTTTTAAAATAATTCCATTCTCATCGACAGATTTTAAAAACCCTGCCGTCCAGTCAGAAATATCGGTACGGTAACACCGCACTCCCCTGCCCAAATAATGGGTAAATTCCATTCCGTCTTTTATCAATCTTTCTATTCCCGGCGACGACACTTCAAGAAAAATCTCCTGATTTTCAAAGGTCAGCTCAAGACGCGGCATTACCGCCCGGTGAACTTTGGCGCAATCGTCCGTTCCGATACTTTTCCCGTTGTAAATGACTGCTCTAATCTGCACGCTGCCTTTATGCTTGGAGACAGCAAGCTCGATAAGTTTAAAACCCAGTCCGTCAAGAACAGTTTTAAGATTCCCGCGCAAAGAGACAATTTCCGGTATCTCTTCCTTGCCAATCCGCTTCATTTTAACCCCGGATTCCTCAGTAAACCATAAAAAAAAGGGTCTCTTTTGAGCCCTTTCTTAAATGAAAAACTATACTAACTATAAAATACCGTCTTTAATAAAAAATGTCAATAGGTTTTTGTCATTTTTTTAATTTTTTCAAACAACACTCCCTGCTCCCCTTCTGTATTGAATAACAATAAAAACTCTTACATACTAAAAATACAGATAAAAATGGAAGAATTACAATCCACTGAAATACTAGACCGCGAAATACTCGAGGATGCGAGAAAGAAAGCCGCGCGTATCCTTAAACAAGCCGATGAAGCAGTTAAAGCGCAGAACACCGAGTGGGAGAAAAAGATAGAAGATTGTATTGATGATTTAAATATAAAATATGCCGATCAGGAAAAACAAGAATTTGATAAGGTGATGTCGCGCCTTCCTATCGATAAATTAAGATTGAAAATCGAAAAGATGGAAAGCGTTTTAATCGCCGCCGAAGATAACTGGTACGAAAATCTGGATCGCGGAATTCTTTTAAAATTACTGGAAAAAGAAATTAGAGAGAGACTTGAATTCATTAACGAGCAGATAGAAAGCAGCAAGCGGTTAAAAGTATATATATTTAAGCTCAAGCAAAAAGAAGCGGAAGAGTTATTTAAGAAATTGGGAATTAACTGCGAGATAGAGGAGATTCATTCGACAAGCCGTTATCCGCTGATAAAAATAGAAACCGAAAACGCGCTGATAACCGCTTCGATCCAAAGAATCATTGATTATTTTCTTCATGTAAAACGCACAGAATTATTTGAAGCTCTGGTAGGACGCGGCTTTATGGAGAATATATGATAAACGGTAAAATCAGGCGGATTTCAGGTCCGATCATCCGCGCGTCCGGTCTTGGAAAAGCAGGGCTTTTCGATCTTGTCGAGATCGGCGACAAACATATCATCGGAGAAATTGTCCGGCTTGAAGGCGATGAAGCGATCATTCAGGTTTATGAAGATAACACAGGTTTAAAAACAGGCAGCAATGTTTATTGCTCTAACCGTCCTTTGTCGGCTCTCTTGGGTCCCGGATTAATCGGAACAATTTATGACGGTATTCAGCGTCCGCTGGCTCTTCTTTACGAGCAGGACGGCGCATTCATGAAAGCCGGAGGGAGCGCCAAACCTTTAGACACGGAAAAAAAATGGCGGTTTATTCCCGACCCTGCGTTAGCTGAAATTTTACAAAAAGGAAAAGAAATTGAGGCGATTCCGGGAATGATTCTCGGTATTGTAAAAGAAACAGAAAGTATCACTTGTAAAATAATGGTGCCGCCGAATATAAAAAAAAGCAATTTAATCTATTTAACAAAAGAAGGAGATTACTCGATTTTTGAGACTGCGGCGAAAACAGATTTGAACGAGGAAATTAAATTCGCGCAGTGGTGGCCCGTAAGAAAGAGCCGTCCTGTTTCGCAGCGCCTTCAGCCGACTGAGCCGCTGATCACAGGAGAACGCGTTATCGATATATTTTTTCCGCTGTCTAAAGGCGGAACCGCGGCTATCCCCGGAGGCTTCGGCACAGGCAAGACAATGACTCAGCATGCTGTCGCTAAATGGTGCGACGCCGACGTGATCATTTACATCGGGTGCGGCGAGCGCGGAAATGAAATGACCGATGTACTGACTGAATTTCCGCAGCTTATCGATCCGCGCACAGGACGCACTTTAATGGAAAGAACTCTCTTGATCGCGAACACTTCCAACATGCCTGTCGCGGCGCGTGAAGTATCAATCTATACAGGCGTGACTCTTGCCGAGTTTTACCGCGACATGGGATATCATGTGGCGATCATGGCGGACTCGACAAGCCGCTGGGCGGAAGCGTTACGCGAACTTTCCGGGCGCATGGAAGAAATGCCGGCAGAAGAAGGATTCCCCGCGTATCTTCCGACAAGGCTCGCCGAATTTTACGAACGCGCCGGAAGAGTCCGCGCTCTTTGCGGCAGTGAAGGATCAATTTCGATCATCGGTGCGGTTTCTCCTCCGGGCGGAGATTTTTCCGAACCCGTTACGCAGCACACAAAAAGATTTATACGCTGTTTTTGGGCTTTGGATAAAGACCTTGCGAACGCTAGGCATTATCCTGCGATAAGCTGGATAGAAAGTTATTCGGAGTACGCCGATGAAATTAAAAACTGGTGGCAGCAGATAAATCCGCATTGGTCGAGCGTCCGCAAATCATGTTTTGATCTTTTAAAACAGGAGCAAAGGTTAGCTGAAATTGTAAGATTGATAGGACCCGACGCTCTTCCTGACGAGCAAAAATTAATTTTACTTACCGCGCAGATAATCAAAGACGGATTCCTGCAGCAAAATTCATTTGACGAAATTGATATGTACTGCGTTCCCGAAAAGCAGGTTCGTCTTTTACAATTAATAATGGAGTTTCATGAGCGCTCTTTGCTTTGCATCGAGCTTGGAGCGCCGATGAAAAAAATATCGGAAACAAATTTAAAAGAAGAAATATCGCGTTTAAAAAGCAGCGTAAAAAATGACGAAATATACAGATTAATTGAGTTTGAAGGAAAAATGCGCCTGATGCTTGAAGTGCTGGAAAAAATTTACAACGGCAGAAGGAGTATCATTAATTAAATGAGAGGCATTGAATATAAAAAACTGGAAAGGATCGAAGGTCCTGTTATCATCACGAAAAACTGCCGTAATGTAAGTTATAACGAAACTGTTTTTGTATACGATCGCGATAATGAAAAACGCTTGGGACGAGTGATCGATCTAAGCGAAGACTGGGCGGCGATTCAAATTTTCGGCAGCACTACAGGTTTATCCGCGGATGATTCGCGCATTGAATATCTTGACAGATCGATGGAACTGCGCGTCGGCAAAGGATTATTAGGACGCGTTTTTAACGGGCTTGGCGATCCGATTGACGGATTTGGAAATATAATTTCGTCGGAGTACCGCGACATTAACGGGCTTCCGATCAATCCTTACGCCAGAGAGTACCCGCGCGATTTTATACAAACAGGAATTTCATCGATAGACGGAATGAATACTCTTATCCGCGGGCAAAAGCTCCCGATATTTTCCGGTAACGGGCTGCCTCACAACCGTCTCGCCGCGCAAATTGTCCGTCAGGCGAAAATACTGCGCGATGAAAGCTCTTGTGTAATTTCACCTAACGGAAACGAATCTGACGTAAAACAATTCGTCATTGTTTTTTGCGCGATGGGAGTAAAAAACGATGTCGCTCGTTTCTTTCTTGATGATTTTGAACACTCAGGCGTTCTAAGCAATGTAATTGTTTTTTTATCACTCGCAGACTCTCCTTCTTTGGAACGGCTTATCGCTCCAAGGTGCGCGCTGACTGCCGCCGAGTATCTCGCGTACGAAAAAAATATGCACGTACTTGTCGTTATGACTGACATGACCAACTATTGCGAAGCGTTACGCGAAGTTTCATCGATTCGAGGAGAAGTTCCAAGCCGCAAAGGATATCCCGGGTATCTATACTCTGACCTTGCCAGTCTCTACGAACGCGCCGGCAGAATCAAAGGATGCGAAGGTAGTATCACGCAAATTCCGATTTTATCAATGCCAAATGACGATATCAGCCATCCTATTCCCGACCTGACAGGCTACATCACTGAAGGGCAGATTGTTCTGGAGCGTGAGCTGACACAAAGAGGGATTTATCCTCCTGTCGCTGGACTTCCCAGTCTTTCGCGTTTGATGAAAGACGGAATAGGAAAGGGTATGACAAGAGAAGATCACAAAGATGTGTCCAGCCAGTTATTCGCCGCATACGCGAAAGTAAAGCAAATTCGAAACCTTTCCTCGATAATCGGCGAGGAGGAACTTTCCGCAGACGATAAACGTTATTTGAAATTCGGCAGCGTTTTCGAGCAGGAATTTTTAACGCAAGGTGAATATGAAAATAGGGATATTAGCGCTACTCTGGACATCGGCTGGAGAATGTTAAAAGAACTGCCAAGAGAAGATTTATTACGCGTTAGAAAAGATTTTATTGATAAGTATATGAAATAACAGAAGATTTAACGCTTAACAACAGATACAATAATCATCGCGGCTAAAGTGCAAACATACGGGAAGGCTAAAATAAAACCCGACGGTAAATTTAAAAAACCCTGAGCGTAATTAGAGAAAATTTCAGCTAACGCGAAAAGAAAAGCGGCGGCGAGGATTCCATGCGGCTTTTTCATTCCAAGAAATATAACGGCAAGCGCGATCCAGCCTTTTCCTGCGGACATTTCAGGCACATAAGCGCCAAGGTTGAGGCTTAAAAAAGAGCCTCCGATTCCGCAGAAAATTCCTGAAATATATATTGATGTTATCTGATATTTTTTTGGATTAACGTTAAGCGAAACAAGCGCCTGCGGATTTTTACCGCATGCTCGGATTTTATATCCAAACGGCGTTTTATATATAGCGATCCATGAAATTATTAATAATATTATTCCTATTATAATAAAATATGTTAAAAGGCTTGCTCCTGCATTCGCTGTTACTACTCCTTTTGTCTTGAATATTTTTTCTGATAACACAGCGCATATACCGACAGAAAATAAATTTACCGCTAACCCCGAAATAAATAAATTGGCGCGTAACTTAAAAACGCCGAACGCGTGAAGAGCCGATAATAAAACCGCCGCTATAACAGCCGCTATAACAGCCGCCGCAGCGCTGCCTGTAAAATAAAAAACACAGAGCGCGGAAAACGCTCCTATTAATAAAAATCCTTCAAGAGCGATATTTAAAGTTCCGGCGAGCGCCGGGAATAGTCCGCCAAGAGACGCGAAAAAAACAGGTATCATCACAGTTACCGAGCTTTTTAAGAATGGAAGTAAATTATCCATTTATTTTTTCCTCTTTCTTGGCGAAAATATTTTTTATATAAAGGCTGGTAGAAAGAATAAATATAACCGCTTGAATAATCGAGGCGATTTCAAAAGTCAGACCTGTATTCTGCATCGCGATTCTTGCACCTGAGTTAATCCACGCAAGGAAAAGAGCGCAAGGAATAACAGCCGCAGGAGAAAACCCGGCGATTAAAGCGACAGTAAGTCCGCTCCACCCAACGCCTTGTGAAAATTCTTTAATCACAGCGTGATGAGTTCCCAAAATCATGATGCCGCCTGCAAGTCCGTAAAACGCGCCGCTTACCGCCATCGCCAGAGTTGTATTTAATTTTGTATTAATTCCTCCGTAACGGGCGAATAATTCATTGCTGCCTGTTATGCGCAACTCATATCCTTGTCTGGTTTTATAAAGAAAAAAGTGCGTTAATATCACCAGACCCGCGGCGGCGTAAACGCTTGTATTTAAGCTGGAAGGTCTTAAAATCATAGAAAAACGCATGGTTTCGGCGATTTTTCTTGTTGAAATAAGCGATGTCTGCGGATCAAGGAACGGTCCTGTAACATAATAATTGATAATCGGAATAAACGCGCAGGAAATTAAAAAAGTAGTAATTAACTCGCTTATATTCCATTTTGCTTTACAAAATCCGCTGACAGCCGCGGCGCCTGCCGAACAAAGAGTTCCAAGAATTAAAGCGAAAACAGCTAACGCCGCCGATGAGCCAAAGTTTATCGCGGCAATACAAGTTATAAAAGCGCCAAGGTATACCTGCCCTTCTCCTCCAAGATTCAGACAGCCTGATTTCATCGCGATTATTATTCCCAAAGCGCCTAGAATAAGAGGAACAGCGGCGTTTAACATATTGCCGAAACTTAAAACATTTCTAAAAGGACCTGCAAAAAAGAAAAAAAGCGTCTTAAAAGGCGTATCACTTAAAATAAAAACTAATAATATTAATAGTAATATTGATATAATGGGAATAATAAACATGCTTATAAAATATTTCTTTGTTGAATTTTTTATATTTAATTCATCATTCCTCATTAGTCATTCCTCATTCCTAATTTCACATTCCATATTATTCATTAATCTTCCAACTTTTTCTTTAATTCCATTAACACCATTATTCTCTACAATTCCGGAAATTTTTCCTCTATACATTACAATAATTTTATCTGCTAATGAAATAATTTCATCTAAATCCGTAGAAATTAAAATTACCGCCGCTCCCTTTTTTTTAAGTTCTGATATTTCATTTATTACAAATCCGCTTGACTGTGTATCCAACCCCCATGTAGGATTTGAAAAAACTATGTAATCCTTTAACTTATTAATTTCCCTCGCGAGTATTAATTTTTGCAAATTTCCACCCGATAAAGTCGACGCTTTCGCTTTCGTATTCTGTATATCAATTTTATATTTATCTTTAAAATCTTTAATCTTCTTTTTAATTGATTTTAAATTATTATCAATATCATTTATCATAACATTCTCTTCGATTGTTGCGTCTAACGCGCTTGCCACATTTATTCTGTCAGCCGGAACATAAGTTAAACCTTGTTTTCTAAGCGCGCGGATATTAAAACGGGTAATATCTATGTCATTGTGATAAATTTTTCCTTCAGCAGGATGAAGAAAACCTCCGAGAACAGCCTCTATAACGCCTAATCCGTTTCCTCCTACACCGGTAAACCCAAGTATTTCATTGGCGCGGACAGAAAACGTTACATCGTCGAGTAACGGTAATTTTTGTCCTTTGCGGCGTACAGTTACATTTTTAAACTCAATTACAGGCTGTTCAGTTTTTTTTTTAGTATCTGACAAATCGGAAAAAGAATCATCAGTATTATTCTGCCTGAAAATATTTTCAGTGAAATCTCCAACCATCATGCGGGAAATTTCTTCCATATCGATTTCCGAAACATTACGAATTCCTGTTAACTCGCCGTTTCTTAAAACAGCCACTCTGTCGCAGATTTGTTTTATCTCGTGCAGTTTGTGAGTTATTAGAATAATCGATTTCCCGTTGTTCGCCAGATTTTTAAGAGTGATAAAAAGCGTTTTTATTTCAAGTTCCGTTAAAATCGAGGTAGGTTCGTCAAGAATTATTATATCGGCATTACGATAAAGAATTCTGCAGATTTCAACCTGCTGTCTCTCACCCAGAGTTAAATCTTTTATCTTTACATTTGTCTTAACAGAAAAATTATTTTCTTTGATAATTTTTTTTGCTATTTCATTCGCTTTTTTATTATCTGTAAATATTTTCCATTTGCGGGGTTCTCTCCCGATAACGATATTTTCCGCCGCGGTAAATTCAGGAAACAGCGTAAAATGCTGATGAACCATTCCAATATTTCCGCTAATCTTAATCTCGCCGTAATCGGGTTTTTCAAGTCCGCAGAGTATTTTCATCAATGTTGTTTTTCCGGCTCCGTTTTCACCGGCTACGCATAGAATCTCGCCTTTGATTAAATCAAGGCTGATATTGTTATTCGCTTTTTTTTCGCTCTTTGGATATTGCTTTGTGATATTCCTGATTTCGATTATATTCATTTATCATTAAAATAATTATTCATAAAATTTTCGAATTTTCCGCGAATATCATCAGGAAGATTTTGATATCCCGGATTATCAAAAATAAAACCAATGTAACCTTCTTTTACACCTAACGTTTGAGAAACGCCGTATTGTATTTTATCTTCAAGCGCGTCTTGTAATATTTCCATCACAAGTTTTTTTTGTTCCATTACGCCGCATCCGATAATTAAACCCGGCGCTTGATTATAAGCGTTTGTGTTAAACCAAACTATGTAAGCTTTTTGATCAACCGCTGTCTTAATCAGCCCCTGAGCAGCTCCTCCTGCGATTGAAGTAAAAACATCAACGCCGGAATTTATCATCGCAGAAGCTAGTTCCGCAGCTTTTCCCGCGTCAGCCCATGAACCGATTACGCGAAAATCAACTTCGATATCTTTATCTGCTTTCTTCGCGCCCTCTAAAAAACCGGGAACCATATCTCTGACTAAAAGCGGATATTCCTGTGCGGCGATGAACCCGATTTTTTTTTCAGCGTTCGCGTACTGCATTTTGCTTGTCGTTACAAGCCCCGCCAGATATCCTAAAAAAACGGATTGATCGTACTGATTATAACTAAAAGTTTTAATCCGCGGATGTCCTTCATATTGAGCGTCCGTTATTATAAATTTTTGCTCAGGAAATAATTTTGAGACATTATTACAAATTTCAGGCAGCGAAGGATTTGATCCGATAACAATATCATACTCGCCGGATGCTACAATCTCTGAGAGCTGCTGCTCCCACATTGCCTGATTTACGCCGGCTTCAAAAATTTTTATTTTAACGTTTTGATTATTTTCCGCAAACTCAGCAGCGCCTTGCGCCATTAATTCATAAGGAGGGCTGCCTGCTACAACTCCTGTTATAAAAACAAGAACGGACAGATCGCTTTTCGCGTCATTCTTTTTTATACATCCGTTTGTAAAAAAAATCGATAAAACCAGAAAAAATATTAACGCTTTTCTCATAACTATTATACTATTAAAAAATTGAATTAGTGTCAAGCAAGAAATGTGTAATTACTAATATTGAATGTGCAATGAGAAATTTTTATTTACTAATTTCACATTTATAATTCAACATTTCTTATCTTTTTATATTTATCAAACAGTTCATCATACATCGCTTTGTGTTTGATATTTGGTTCATAAGTTTTTTCGATTTTCACCGCCGCGGAAGACGCTTCTGTATAATTTTTAAATTTTCCGAGATAACACGCGCCGATTATTGCAAGCCCTAAAAGCTCCGATTCTTTGCAATTTCCTTCGAGTACCGGAAGTCCTGTTATGTCGGCTTTAATTTGATTTAAAGCGGCGCAGCCTGCGAGTTTTCCTGTTACGCGCAATTGCTCTGCCTTAACGCCGGATTCTTCCATTACGCTGATTACATCTCTAATCGCATAACCGATTCCTTCCAGTATAGAAGAAGCGAAATCATTTCTTGATGAAGAAAGACTGATACCGTTCCACATTGAGCGCGCAGAAGGATTCCAAATCGGCGCTCGCTCTCCCGCAAGATACGGAATAAAAATAATTCCTCCGCTTCCCGGTTTGCTTTTTTTCGCGAGAGAAATAAATTCATCAAAATTATTTAATCCTAATATTTCTATACCCCAATCAATCGCTTTTCCTGTTGTGTTAATAATTCCCGATAAATTCCAAAAATTTCCCGCAGGATGCCTGTAAGACATCAATCGTTTATCGATTACATGAGAATCTACACAAAGATTTATTCCTTCTGATGAACCGGTTCGATCGCAAATCTCTCCGGGAATTTTCACTCCGCTTCCTAAAACCGCGGCAAAAAAATCAGGTCCTCCTGATATTACAGGAATATTTTTTTTAAAGCCGTAATGAGCTGACACTTTTTCAGTTAACACTCCGAATAATTCACCGGGACGTATGAACGGCGGAAATTTTTTCGAGTCTAAATTTAATTTTTCTAAAATTTTATTATTCCAAAACCAGCGTTCAAAACCTTCACACGGAAAAACGCTTTTTGCTTCGCCTGTTAAAGCGTAAGCTAAATACTCAGGGCAGCCAAGAAAATATTTTATTCTGTTATAAATTTCGTTTTCTTCATTTTTGATATACAGTGTTTTAGGAAGAAAAAAACTGGCGTCAACATATCCTCCCATCAATTCTGAAATTTCTTTTTGATACTTTACGGCTCTTGTATCAAGCCAAAGACGCGCGTTTTGCGCGGATACTTCCAGAACGTTATTCGCAAGCGACAGCTCTCCTGTTACTGGAACAAGACTCGGACCGTTTCCGCTGATTACGATCGCTTTTATTTCATGAATTATATTTTTGTTATCGTTTTTAATTTTATTAATGCTTTCGTCAAAAGCTCTTAACCATACAGAAGGATTTATCTCATGTTTATAATCATTATTATCTTTTATTTTTAAAGGAATACTGTTAAATGAAATTCTATATATATTTTCATCCCATATTGAAGATTTTAAGCTGGATGTGCCGATATCAATTGTTAAAAGCATTTATATTAATCTTCTCCTTTAATATTTTTTTTAACAAAGAAAAGCTCTTTTATCACATGATCTTTTTCCAATCCTTTTTGCTCAAATCTTGTCTTTGGTCTCCAGCTTTGAGGTTCCGCAAACTGCGAAAAAGAATTACACAACCCTTCGGTGGCATTTAATTCATTAAGCGCAAAAGCGGCATAATCTTCCCAATCTGTAACCATGTATAAATATCCGTCCGGTTTAAGCGCGTCAGACAAAAGGTTCGTAAAAGGATGCTGTATAAGGCGGCGTTTATGGTGTCTTTTTTTCTGCCAAGGGTCAGGGAAAAAAATATGTATTGCGTCTAACGTACTTTGAGGAATCATTTTTTCAAATACAAAAAAAGCGTCATATTCAATTATTTTAATATTAGATAAAGATCGTTTATCGATTTCCCGTAACAATCTCCCGATTCCGGGACGATGAACCTCAATTCCTAAATAATTTTTATCAGTATTCTCCTGCGCGATCTGAACTGTCGCCGCTCCTGAACCAAATCCTATTTCTATTGTTATATTATCACTATTAAAAAAATCAGAAAAATTTATTTGTTCGTCTTTAAAAGGAATTATATATTTTTGTGATAAAGTTTCGTATGCTTTTTTCTGCGAATCGGTAAAATGCCCGGTACGTTTCACATAACTTTTTAACATTAGTTAACCGGAATTACATCCGTAAAAGCGCTGCATGAATTCGATTCATCTTCCGCCCATAACGCGATTGTCCTTACGGATGAAGGAAGTTTTAGATCGGAGATACTTCCGCTCTTGGATACAGGCGTAATGACGCTTGTTTGAACTCCGGAATTATCATAACAAACCATACGATTTACAGGCCATTGCGAAACAATATTATATTCCCCGTTTTGCACTGAAATTTTCGGAAAGGAAAAACGAACATTGCCGTCAAAAACAAAATTACGCTCGGTTTTTTCTCCGCCTTTATTTACAAGAACCGCTCTGAATACGCCGCGGGGTAAAATACCCTCGGGCGATGTAATACTGCGGGTTCCGATCCAATCTTTACCGTCAATTGTCTGATACAGCCACTCGTCACTTTTTATCTGCCAGCGAAGCTGCTCTTTATCATGGTAAAGATAAAGCGCGTCAAGATTATCAATGCCGTCTTCGTCCTCGCACATGATAAAAAATGAAAAGTTCTCGGTATTGCCGTTTTCCCCCTGATATATTACCAGTTTTAATAAGCCGTAAACAATTCTGGGTTCGCTTTTTGTGCAAGAAAACATAACACTTATTAATGCGCAGATTATAATGGGAAGATATATTTTTATTTTTATTCTAATCATATGTATGATTAAATTTTAACGTATTTTAATAAAAATGTCTATACAAGAATTATCCTCAAATTCATATTGTCATTCCTTAATTTTTCCGCTAGAATTAATCCAGCGTCTGCTTCATTGTTATTCAATCTTCTTTCTTTGCCAAGTTTCACTTAACTGTAGAATTATTTATTATCAAGTCTGCCGCCGTTTTTACGGCAATTAAGAAACTTAAAAATTTTAAAGGAATGTCTTATGGATGTTGTCTATTTACTTCAGGAATCAAAATCAATCCGGGTTCCATTTTTTGCATATAACCCGAAATTATTTCATTCATTTCTTCGATTCGGCGGTTATTGGGATAAGCAAAATAATCAATTTTTATTTAAGGATGATTTAAATATTGATGAATTTAAAACATCAATAAAAATTCCGATTGTATGGCTGGACTGTGAATTATCAAATAAATATACAATTTATAATTTTTTTAATTATCAGATTGATGATAAAACAATTCCTTATATTTATAAAAATGATTTTTCAAAATCTGATATTCCTGTTGATACTGCTTTGAATCATCTGTTTGATTTTCCGAAAAAGATTTTACAAAAAGAATATTTTTCCGAATACTGGTTGAATAAGATTGACATTGAGCTTCGCTCCAGAAAATACAGCGGCAGTACTTATAAATCTTATATTTATTATAATCGTTTAATTTGCAATACGCTTGAAAAATCTCCGAATGAAATAAACACGAAAGATGTGACGGAATTTATCGCAATGATGGAAAAAGAAAGAAAATATACCGCTTCCGCGATGAATATTGCGTTAAGCGCAATTAAATTTTTCTTTCGTTATGTATTAAACAGAAACGATATCAAAGATCATCACCGGCCTCATCAAGACGGCCGTCTTCCGATGATTTTATCAAAGGAAGAAATCAGTAAAATGCTTAGTATGGAAAATAATCCCAAGCATCGTCTTTTATTGATGCTTGTTTATTCTTCCGGTTTGCGAGTCAGCGAAGTTGTCGCTTTAAAGAAGGAACATATTGATTTTTCACGTAAAGTGATGTATATCAAACTTGGTAAAGGCAGAAAAGATCGAAGCACTCTTTTATCCGAGAAAGCGGCGAAATATTTAAATGAATACTGCGAATTTTTCTCGATAGATAAATGGATTTTTCCCGGTCAGCAGCCATCGCGTCATTTATCAGTTCGTTCGGCTCAGAATATTTTTGAGAAAGCAGTCAACCGCATCGGAATTAATAAAAAAATTACAATTCACGGTCTTCGTCACACTTTCGCAACGCATCTTTTAGAAAGCGGCACTGATATTCGATATATTCAATCGCTTCTTGGTCACACAAATCTGCATACCACGGAACGTTATACGCATGTCGCTAAACGAAATATTTTAAACATTCAAAGTCCGCTTGACAGTATATGAATGACTGCGCTCTTCGATTATAGATTTTAAAGACGATTTTTGATTATTTTATTTCTGAATTATATAAGGAAGATTTTTCTCCTATATACGAATTAGGCGCAGAACTGAAAATTGCTTAATTGAATAATTTTATTGAAACAAAATTGAATTACACTGAAAAATCTGTTACCTATTTTGATTTAATTACATCAAATATTTGAGAATTTACACTCACAATGTGAGTGTAATCCTTTATGTATCATTTTGTATCGTAGATTAAAATTTATTGTGAATAAAATTTCGATATAATTTAAGTTTGTGAATTATTAAGAGATCATTTTAGGAATTGAGATTTAAAATTTATTTTCAAATAAACGTAAAAGTTGTTAGACGAAAGACACAAGATATGCTATAATTATTTTACCCCAGATTATTGGTCGCAGCACGCCATCCTTGGCGTGCGGAATTCTTCCAGAATTTAATATTGGGGAATATTGAATATAAATATATTAAAGGAGATGAAATTATGAAAAGGAATTTGTTGATCTTGGTAATTATTTTTTTAATTGGGTTTATTGTAAATTCATGTGGTGATGAAGAAAAAGAACCTCCAGTATGTAATCTTGGTGCACATTTAGGTATAGACGAAACATGTAATGGAAATAATTGTACTCTTCAAGACCACAGAAATGCAGCACAAAAGATTGCCTTTCCTGACAATGCTGTTGGTAGACCGATTTATAGATATGGCAAATTATCAAATTATAATATATCAGACCCCAAAGAAATTGAAAAAACCATCGATATGATTATAGAAATATTTACGGGAACAGAGGGATTGCTTAACAGAGGTGAGGGAATATATAATAATATTAATAATAACATTGATAAATTATGTGTTACCAAGTCTGAGGATGGCACTTGGACTTGGGGTGGGGATGGAACAGTTCTTGGCGTTGATCCTGCTGCGGATGCATCTATCCTAAAGAATCGATTTGCAAGAATTGATCCGGGCAATTCCATGGATTTGGATGTCAAGAGTCCTGTCGCGAATCTGACCCAACTTCAACCTGTCAGTAACATTCGTTTGACGAAAGGAAAGAAACAGACGGAACATTTCACGTTTATTTCTGACTCTATTTGCAATTTATCATATACAACTGTTGTATATAAAAAATTATATTTTTAAAGATTTTTAACAAGCCGTTGTACGTCCTGTACAACGGCTATTGTAATGGGGGTAAAATAAAAGAATATTAGTTATTATGAATTTAATTTATGGTAAAAGGTTAGTTGGCTATATGTGTCCTTCGTCTAACAAACGGTAACTGCAAAATGCCCTGTTCGGGCATTTTGGGTTCCGTTCGGCTAGGTTATGGCTTCGCCATTCCCACGCCTCACTACACCACATTTTTTTGCGCCCGTAAAATGCTACGCATTTTTCTTATCGAGCACAAAAAAACGTCAGTTACCTAGAACGTTAGACGAAAGACACAAGATGTGTTATAATTATTTTACCCCACGTTCTTGGTCGCAGCGTGCCTTCCTTGGCACGCGGAATTCTTCCAGAATTTTATTTGGGGAATAAATGAAATTAAAAGGAGAATTGTTCATGAAAATTAAAAACAAAATTTATGTATTAGGGATTGTTTTGTTAATTGGGTTTATTGTAAATTCATGTGATGACGATCAACAGAATCCGACTTGTCAAGAGGCTTGCATACAAACGCAGGACAATCACTTGGGAAGAAATGATGATGGAACACTTGCGGTATGCGATCATAACGGCAAAACGATACAAGGTGAATGCCAATGCACGGAACAAACCGGAACTCTTGTCGGCACAGCTATTCATATCAGTAAAGCCGATAATGTTACCGTCGTACAGATGAACACAGGAATTGCTAAGGTTCAAGAAGTATACAATGATTATTTGACCACAGGTCAGAAAAATAAATTTAAGGATGGTAGGGTTACAGAAATACGTATAGTGTCTGGTGACGCCATCAATAAGACAGGTACATTTTTGCAAGTTGGACATAGTGCGGTCGTGTCAAATATAGGTGACTTCTTTGAGCTGGAAGCGGTTGCTTCTGTTCAACCTCAAACAAAAAGCATCTTCTTGGTGAACAGTGAAAATAAAAATCTTAAATGGGTTGCAAAGTCAATAAATGATCGTATAATGTCTGTTAATGATCTGCTAAATACCGTCTTTGACAAGGCGTTCAGAATATCCATCTGATCAATGGATATGTTAAATTTATATTCATAATATTTAATATACGAAAATATACATCCATGTATATTTTCAATTTTAATGGGGGGTAAAATAAAAGAATATTGGCTATAATATATTTAATGTACGATAAAAAGTTAATTGGCTCGTTGTGTCCTTCGTCTAACAAACAATAACTGCTACGGGCGCTGTTCGCGCCCTCGGGGTTCGAAA
>Ga0209755_10004044_pt1 | contig 17713 bp, 9 predicted proteins | sample TergutCo191P1_FD_187301 | JGI IMG/M metagenome (GOLD analysis project Ga0209755, IMG submission 187301) | Cornitermes sp. P1 segment gut microbial communities from Petit-Saut dam, French Guiana - Co191P1 (SPAdes) (version 2) | ecosystem: Host-associated > Arthropoda: Insects > Digestive system >...
TGAAAAGTTTGGATGTTGACCTTGTGATTACGGACAAAGCCAAAGATTTTCTGATTGACAAAGCGTGGAATCCTGATTTGGGTGCTCGTCCGCTGAAACGTGCGATACAAACGCATATCGAGGATGGCATTGCCGAGGAAATTATTCGTGAAAATTTTACGCCGGGCATTACGATTCGTGTTGATGTTAATGCTGATGGTTCTGAGTTAGAGATTAAACATTAACACAAAATAATGTAAAAAAAAATCCCGCCGTTGGCGGGATTTTTTTTATCTATCGTTTCACAAAACGCTGTATTGAAACACCCGTTTCGGTAACAAATCGAATCATATAAGCACCCGAAGGCAGGTTGCTGACATTGATTGCAGTTGCATTGCCATCTACAGTCATCACAAGCGCGCCTTGCACGTTAAAAATTTCGATGCGTCTAACAGCCTCGGTTGTTTGGATATGCAAGATATCGTCAACAGGATTTGGATAAATTACTACCACCGCTGTTGTTGCTGAAATTTGTATTCCAGTGTCGTCACCTGTTCTATGAGCAACAAGATCTCTCACAAGAGAATTTTCCGCACCCATAAATGTTGCTGTTGCACTTGCCGTGAATTCCGCTGGAGCAGCAGCATCTAATCCTAAATCACCAAAATCAACGAAAAACACATCGTTTATCGCCACAGTTAAGTCTGAGAGCGTTCTGGTTTCTCCAAAAGTGACATCACCTGTCAGTGTAAGATTAATCGTAATGATATCTGTTGCAGTAATTGCTCTGTTTGAAGTATTGATTGCTGATACTCGGATTATTTCAGTTCCATCAGGATCGGTAACAGAACTTGCAAACTCTGTACCAAAACCTATAGCTTCAACTTCTACGCGTTCAATAACTGGTTCTACTTCGAACGACCAAGAAATTTCTTCATCGAAACCGACAATTGTTCCTGAAGGGATCGTAACCGTATATTCCGTAGCAAATGCAAATCCATCGTGAGTGATTGTTAAAGTATTATCAACTAAACTTACGTTAAGACCTGCAAGCGTTGGAACAACCGTAATTTGCGACAAATCCGTATAAGTAACATTTTGATTGAATGTTACGACAATGTCTTGATATGTTGCCACATAAGTAGCATTGTCTGCAGGTATTTGAGAAGAAATTCTAACCGGTGCCAAGTCTATTGTAACATCCTCAATATCCCACGTAACAGATATTAACCCAGGGCCACGACCGATGTATTTGAACGCAAGATAAATGGTTTCTCCCGCAAATTCTTCCAAAGAAATTGAAATATCTACCCACGTCGCTGGAACCGTTATCGGCACTTCTTGCAACTCTTGAAACGATTCAATGTTTCTATTGGTTGTAGAAATCCAAACACCAGTATAGTAGTAATTATCTACCATGCCTTGCCATCTTGTCCAAAACGTTAGCTCGTGCTCCGCTGTTTCAGGGAGTTTGATGGCTTCTGTAATTAGCCAACTTGTTTGTACATCTGCAGCTTGTACAGGAGCAGTTTGTCTCGCATGTGCAACACCACCAGGTCTTACAACAGCTGTATTTCTTTCCCAAGCTGGTACTTGAAGATTTTCTCTGTGTACTCTCCAACAATCCGACGGGAATAATGCAGCGTTGTTGAAATCTTCTACCCAAGGAAATGTCGTTACAGGCTCGCAGAACGGCTCTGCTCTAAACGACCAAGAAAAGGTTTCGTTTAAACCATCAATCGTTCCTGCAGGAATAGTAACTGTATGTGTTGTAGCATACTCAAACCCATCGTGCGAGATAACCAATGTTCTGTTATCCGTAAAGTTTCGGACGATGTTTTCAACAGCGGGCGAAATTGTGATTGCAGACAAATCCGTATAAGTCACATCTCGGTTAAATTTAACGATAATATCTTGATTTAGTTCCACATCACGCATATTGTTTATTGGCGTTGTCGAAGTAATTCTAATTGGTGCTACATTGACAGAAACATCTTCAATGTCCCACGATGTAGAGGATAGGTTTACACCACGACCTACATATTTAAATGCAAAATAAATGGTTTCCCCTGCAAGTTCTTCCAAAGAAACTATGATTTCTGTCCATGCGTTAATTGGTGAATTTAAGTTCAATAATTCACGGAAAGACGCAATATCTCTGTCGGTTGTAGAAATCCAAACACCCGTATAGTAGTTGTTTGCAGGCGTTCCCCATCTTGTCCAAAATACAAGTTCGTGAATATCTGTAGTTGGAATTGATACAGCTTCCGTGATTAGCCAACTTGTTTGCACATCATTTCCTATAGGCGGAGCGTCATGTCTTGCATGTGCTACGCCACCAGGTCTTGGAGAGGATGTGTTTCTTGCCCAAGTAAGAACTTCAAGATTTTCTCGGTGTATGGTCCAACAATCCGGCGGGAATAATGGCAATGGTTCGTTGAAATTTTCTACCCACGGGAGTACCGTTCTTGGTACACACAACGGAATTGTTCTGAACTGCCATGCGGTTTGTTGGTCTAAACCAACAATCGTTCCCGCAGGGATAGTAACCGTATGTCTTGCCGCGTGTGCAAGTCCATCGTGAGTGATTGTTAAGGTTCTGCTATCCGTTAAAGCGATAACAGGATTTTCAGCAGCAGGCGAAATGGTGATTGCAGACAAGTCCGTATACATCACATCTTGGTTGAACCCTACAACAATGTCTTGAGTTACATCCACTTCATACGTATTGTTTTCAGGTGTTAGAGAAATAACTCTAACCGGTGCCCGGTGAACAACAACATCGTCAATATCCCACGATGTAGAAGCTATGCCCGACTCGTTACTCTGATACCTAAAAGCGAGATAAATGGTTTCTCCCGCAAATTCTTCCAAAGAAATAGCAATTTCTGTCCAAGCTGTAACCGGTGCATTCAAATCATGCAATTCGTGGAACGATGTAATATCATTATTGGTTGTAGAAATCCAAACGCCAGTACTACGATTGCTTACAGGTGACATCCATCTCGTCCAAAATGCTAATTCGTAAATTCCTGTAGCAGGAAGTGTTATCGCTGGAGTTATTAACCAACTTGTTTGAGCAGCAGCAGCTGTAGGGGGTGCATTATGTCTTGCTTGTGCGGTACTACCGGGTCTTAGTGCTGCACTTGTATTTCTCAACCAAGTTTCAGCAAGGGCCGCGTTTTCACTGTGTATAACCCAACAATCAGGACGGAAGAAAACAGCATCGAAATTTTCGCTCCACGGGAATGTTGTTACAGGTTGGCACAACGGCTCTGCCCTGAATGTCCAAGTAATCACTTCGTCAAAATCTGCAATTGTTCCCGCAGGAATAGTAACCGTGTAACTTTGAGCGTGTGTAAAACCATCGTGAGCAATGATTAGTCTATTGTCAACAATGGTTGGTACGATATTTCCAACAGGTGGATCAATCGCAATTTGAGACAAATCACCTGCGGTTATATTTTCATGAAAATAAAGTACAATGTCTGCATCTAACGCTATATCGCGTGCATCAATCGCAGGGTATCTCGACATGAGTAAGACCGGAAGCGGCATAGTCTCATCAACAACCATACGAACAGCAGCAGCACCAATCGCAGTTTGCGTGCCAACCGCAGCAATGGTCAGGTTATTTACCGATCGTGCTCGCATTGCATTTGGTCGAGGATCTGCGGCCAACCTGAGTCCTCCTGTAGCTAACGGGGTGACGGCAATGAAATAACTTCCCGGCATAAGTACCGTTTCAGGGAAGGCTATGTTAACCAATCCGCCGATCGGGCGAGCCTGAGTTGCGGTACGATGTATAGGTGTTGTTACACGTGTTCCTGCAGCTGACATACGGTACAACCCAACAATAAATTGGCTACCCACTCGCTCATCATCTTCTGCAAAACCAACTTGAACACCCGTCATCGTTGTAGGCGTATGTATCTCAAAAACATTACCAACTCCAACATTAGCAGCATTACCCTGACCTGTGGGTGCAATACCTGAATGCACCGGCACCGAAAAATCTAACGCGTCCAATGCATAAATATTTCCAACAACAAGTGGGAATGTGGCGGTGTGTTGTCCTGACGGATTAGCAGGACTTTCTGCTTGCTCAAGCGTCAAAACCAAATTGAATGTCCCTGCAGTCGTCGGATAAGCAGTAACCACCGTTTGCTCAAGCGTCATAGTGGTTTGCGCCGCCGGTGCACCCGATTCCAAAGATTCAAGCACCGTTGAAGTTCCGAGGTTAATACCGTTAAATGTAGCCGTAAATCTTACGTTAGTTTGTATCGCAGTTCCAATATTCTGTGCTTGTGCAGGAATAATTGTCGGAAAAGGTTGTCCAACTGCCTGCAAGACGGGAACTTGCGTAACGAGGAATGGACTGTTTGCAACAAGTTGTAAGTCGTTCGCTGGTTGTTCCAATACGCCGACATCTTGTGCCGTAGATGTTGTTTCTTGTGTAGAAACCATTGTCATTTGTGCATTCAAGCTTGCTATAGCAAACATTAGCACGAAAATTGATAGTAGCTTTTTCATGGCAATTTTGTTTTAGAATTTTTTAGATTTTGTTTTAGAATTCATCGGCACAAAGGTACGAAAAAAAATTGGAATTTCAATAAAAATATTTCATTTATTTTTTCGTTGTGAGACAACGTCTATAAACACAGGCAAATGGTCGCTAAATCCGCCATTGTAGCGTGCACCGATATACGTACGAAACGGGCGGTTGCCATAGTTGTATGGGCTGAAAATTTTCAGCCCATACAACATTTAAGTTTAACGCACACAGCGAACCGGCAGACCGCTTGATTTAGTAGTGGACACGCGAGGGTCAATGTTGTTCGAGCCAATCGTTAGTAGGGCTGCTAATGTTTCAGTTTGATTCGATGACGACCAATAGAACGACCACATATTCGTAGGAACGGATGCCCAAGCTGTAAAGCGAGAACCTCTCCAAATGCCTCCGTTATTTACGGCAGTTTGACCAGTTCCTTCAGAGCCAATGTACCATGCAACCTGAGTCGTAATAGGAATACCATCTATTGCTCCATTGGCACCCGAGCGATTCATACCATTTCCACCCAAATTCAAATCCAAATCAACAAAATCTTGTCGTGTAGGCACGCGCCAAGGGTACGGACAGAGTACATCTTCAAAACGTATTACAGCACACCACGAAAAATAATGGCCGTGGAAACCATTCGATGCTCTGCGACAATCGGCATTGAAACTTCCTTGTGAACCACCCGAATACGTGGTTTTATTACACGCTGAAGCAGACACTGCTGCTGACCAGATTTGCGTTGCTCTACCACCTGTGCCAGGAATCTTTGTTTGTTCGCTTTCGATATCTGTACTTTCGCCCCACATAATCGTACCTAAACTGCTTCCCCAGCCAGGTGTGACTCCATTGCAACCGAGAGGTAAAGGAGGTAGAACTGTATCTCGGACACAACGAACGGAAAAGCCGAAATGTTTATTAGATGAATTCTGAGGAAATGCTAATGTCACACCTGCACCCAAGGAACGCCCAGTAACTGGCCCAGCTTCAGTAGATGACCAATAGTTTGCCGTAACATTCGTTAGGCTGCCGGTGTTTCCTGTGAAGCGAATACCACGCCAAATGCCTCCTATCTGAGGCGAAGCAGCCGTACCAGCAATAGGTATGTAGGTATTCGCAATAATAGGAACATTGTTGCTACCAGCCGCAGGCAATTGATAACCTAAATTCTGGTGCAAAATACCAAAATCTTCTGTGCTTGGCACGCGCCAAGGATACGGACAAAGCTGGTAACCAAAGCGGTGAACGGCACACCACGAAAAGAAATCCCCCGATATACTTGTGGCACGATTGCTAACACTCGGCAACGACTGGCGACAATCGGCATTATAATTCCCAACAGTTCCTCCGGAAAATTCGTTGCCATTTTGAGTATTGCCTTTGGCGCAAGCCGTCGTAAATACAGGCCCTGACCACAGTTGGTCTGGTCGGCCATCAGTACCACGTATCACAGTTGTACCCATTTCGATGTCTGTATTTGATGAACTTCCCCACGTAATTGTTCCCAAATCTGTTCCCCAGCCTGGTGTGTTGGTGTTACAGAAATTCGTTAGTTCAATTGTTCCTGTTAAGGTATTGGAAGCTGGACAAATATCTGTTCCCACTGTGGCGATGGAAAATCCAAATATGCCATGTAGTGTTGGTCCACCTGAAATGGTAATTGGATTTTCGGTAAGTGGCGAAACGGTGATTCCCGGAGGAGGTGTGTGTGGGTCTGTTGTGCCTGTCCATGTTATCACAACGGCTGTGGCCGAACCGCCACGCGTATAAACGATGTCTACAATGGACTGATTTATCCCAATTCTTTGGTTGGCTGTGGTTGGTGCACTTGTGAGTTCAAGTGTGTGTGGCAAAACAATCGTAACGGTGTAACTTCCTTGCGTTCCCCAACAGCCTTCTGCAGAGCGTGCACGGAAAAAATATGTTCCGTTGGCACTTACAGTTTGCGATGTGTCTGGTGTGGCTGTGCTTGTTCCCATGGATGTTGTGCCTTGCCAATAAATTGTTCCACCAACTCCGCCCGAAGCTGTCAAAACCGTAGAACCACATTCAGGTGTTGAGCTAACCACCACGGCTGTTGGTGTTGGATATACAACGATTGAACCGAAGTAGGTTGCTTGCGCACACATGCCAATTGCGGGCGTTGAACGAACTATAAAATAATACGTTCCAGGTGTTGCGTTTTCTGCAATTGTGCCTGAAATAGATGTTCCCGTTGCTGTAATTCCTAAAGGTGCGGTTGTTGATGCACCAGACCACGTGATTACACCGCCAGTTGCTCCGCCCGAAAAATCAAAATTAATTGGAATTATACTTGCGCCTTTACACACCGCTTGATTCGCACTTCCGCCTGTTCGTGTAATCACGTGAGGTGGATACACAACAGCCTCAACAGCAACTCTTTCCGACACACAAAACCCATTGTGTGCCTCTGCCCAAAATGTTGTGGATGCTGCAATGCTTGGCGTTTCCCACGTTGCGCCCGATGCGGATGTTCCTAATTCTGTGCCGCCGGTTGGATTTGCAAACCAACGGATATCTGCTGTTGTAGGATTTGCTATTGCTGAAAGTTGTACGACGCCTGCTTCGCAACGCTGACCGTTTGCAACGAATGTAATTGTCGGTTGGTCAAGTATTTTCACGTGTACCGCATCGCTTGAAACGGTCGGACAAACATCGCCCACTCTCAAAATCTGAACTCTATACCAAAGTGATGACGCAGCAGTGTTTGGTATCGTCAAAAAAGTTGCTGTTGCCGAAGGGATATCCGTAAAGTTCACATTATCGGGCGAACTTTGCCATTTGTACGTGTGTACATCATCGCACGATGCAACAACCGAAAGCACAACGGCGGGTTGTCCGACACAAATTGTGTCGCCAACCGGCTGATTTGTAATGATTGGCGGCGTAATCACCGTAATCGTTTGGTCGAAATGCACGTGACAACCGGTTTGCATGTTCGTTGCCGTAATGCGATAGGTTGTTGTTTCTGTTGGAGCTGTTGTTAGCGTAAGGTTTTGCGACACAGCACCTGGGATATTCGCACCACCCACAATGCTCCATTGAAAGGTTGGATTTGTTCCCAAATTGGTAAATGTTGGCGAAATAACGATATTTCCGCCTGGAAATGGGTTACAAATTGTTTCGCCAGGCGTTACATCCATTGTTCCAACCAACACTGGCGCACCGCTTTCGCTTCCAACAGTCACGTTGGCGCTGCTCACACAACCGTTTGCATTGCGAATAAAAATCGCGTGTTGGCCATGTGTAAGATTTTCAAATGTTCGGTTTGCACCAAAATTTATGCCATCTATCGAGTAGGTCATTCCTGCGATTTCAGCGATAACGATGATACCGTTTGGATTATCGCCCGAACAATCTGTGTTTGGCGTAATGCTTTCTGCGGCTGGTGTTGGCGGAAGGCTGTGAACAGTCACTGTGATGACGTTTGAAACAGCTAAATCCGTCGCACAAATGTTGTTGAACACTCTACGGAAATGGTGCGTTTCAGTTAATGCCAACGATTGATAAGCCAACGATGTTGCACCTTCAATATCGTTAAATGTTACACCATCTGTGGAGACTTGCCATTGATAGGAATGCACAGAATATCCGCCACTTCCAGAAGCAGCCGACGTAAATTCAACGGGCACTTCGCCATAGCAAATCGAGATAGAAGTGCCTGCTGCTGAGCCTATTTCTCCAGGTGAAACCTCATCAAAAACGGTCAATGTTCCACTGACCGAAGCCGGTGGACAGGCCAAGGAATGTTCTACAGATGTGATGGTGTATGTGAACACGCCACTCACCGCTGGAACTCCGCTAATGGTGTGAGTTTCTGAATCAAACGTGATTCCTGTTGGCACGGAAGGCGTCCATTGAATGTGTGAAGTCGTGGCATTGTAGAGCCCAAATTGAATGTAGAGAATCGGTTCGTTCAAACAAAGATGTTGTGCCAAACGCTCTGGATGCAGCCATGTCAGCGCTGCACACATTTCTACGGTCATCAAAAAATCTCTGCTACAACTTCCCATCGGCAACGTGTAACGAATTACCGTTGTTCCCGCACCAACACCAGTGACCAAGCCGTTCGCATCAACCGTGGCCACAGCTGGATTCAGTGAAGACCACGTGCCGCCCGATGGCGAACTCGTGAGTTGAGTTGTTAGTCCAACGCCAACCGCAGATTCTCCTGTGATTGGCTCTGGCGTAGGATGAACCGTTATTGGTGTGCTTGTTCGCGAACAGCCGTTTTCAAGCGTATAAATCAGCGAAAATTCGCCTGCTGAAATGCCCGTAAACAGCCCTGTTTCCGAATCAACCGTTGCGATTGCCGTTGCCGTTGATGCCCACGTGCCGCCTGTTGGCATGCCGCTTGCTGTAGAAATTCCGCCTTCGCAAAGTTCGTTGGCGTACGACAAACTCGTTACTGGCGACAATACAGCGATATGAAATGTATCAAAACAATGCGCGTTGAGCTGATAGCGCACGACTGCATGTCCTGCGACAAGGCCGATAATTTGCGTAAATTCTGTATTAAATTCTGCAAGATGCGCTGGCGCGATTGACCATGTTCCGCCTGCTGGCGTTCCTGGATTTAGGTTTAGTGTGTCGCCCACACAAACTTCGTTTGCAACTGCCGAAGGTTTTGTCGGTTGTGGATGTACAACAATTTCTTGCGACACAGCACACCCCGTGGTTGGATGTGTATATTGAATGACGGTTGGGCCTGTAAGCGTTGGCGATGCTGTTACAAGTCCTGTTGTGGGATGAATCGTTGCAGATGTTCCGCTTGCGATTGCCCACGTGCCGCCGATTGGCGTAGATGTGAACATTTGCGATGCACCTTGACAAAGATTGGTGTCGCCGATTATCTGCGTGGGTATTGCAAGAACTTCAAGGTCAAAAAATGCTCTACAACCGTTTGTTGCTGCAAAAACGACCGTTGCGTCGCCAGGGGTTGTTCCTGTAACCGTTGCGCTGTTGGGCGTTTGTGATACAATGGTTAGTTCGCCTGTTTCCACACGCCACGTGCCGCCGCCTTCCGTTAGATTGGAAAGCACCAAATTTTCACCTGCACAAACTGTTGTCGATGGCGCTGTAATCGGCAATGGTAGCGGATTAACGGTAATTGTAATCGATAAACATTCCGTCTCTGTTCCACCGCCTTCGCCTCTGATGAAAAAGGTTGTTTGCGTTGTTGGACTCACCCAAAATGTAGGATTATTGGCCAAGCTTCGTGCGATTTCTGTTCCGCCGCAAGAGTCCGAATACAGTACCCATTCGCCCGAATTTCGCTCTGCGTCAATCAAACGCAAGAGCGTTGAATCGCCCAAACAAATCGTTTCATCGTCTGCAATTAAAATGGCATCATCAATAATCGGTGGAAAAAAATTCGTGTTTGTCGCTGTTGCCATAACTGGCTCGGCTTCGCAGCCGTCAAGTTCGTAATGCACCGTAAATTGTAAATCTCCAGCATTAGGCATTTGAGCCCTTAGCGTGTCGGATGTTGTGAGCGCATCATCGTCCCACAAAAAATTCCCGCCAGGTGGCGTTCCTGTTGCGATAAACGTGACTGTCGCACCAGGATTTGCTTGTGGTGGAACAACCGAAATCGTCACCGTTGGCACGGGATTAACCGTGATTTGAAACGTGTCTGTAATCACACAAAACGTAGGCGTGGTAACGGTTACCGTAAATGTTGTGCTTTCGGTCAAGACCGGAGTTGTGATGGTTGGCGTTGTTGCGCCTGTGCTCCAAAGATAAGTGCCAAGCGTGTTCGCGATAAGCACTAAAGATTCGCCCGCACAAACCGTGGTTTGAAATGTTTCGTTGGCATAATTGCGACAATCCAACATCGTATTTTCAGCAACGGTATTGCTCCTAAAAATCACTTCATCGCCCGAAACTGCAAAACCGCTAATTCCCGCTCTGTTGTGAGCAATCACGCTGTTGTAAATTTCAGCATTCTCTTCTGCAAAAATTCCACCACCACGATTTGCGGCAACATTATTGATGATATAACTGCTTTCTATTCGAGAACCTGCACGCATTAAAACGCCACCGCCATTCATTCGCGTTGGGATATTTGCAACACCATTTTGCACCGTAACTCCGCTGAGAACCGCCAAAGATTCGAGTGTTACAGCCGCAAAATGCGTATTTGCATCGAAAACCGTCCGATTTTCGGCAAAATTGCGTTGTTCAACGTAGGTTTCTGCACCAGCAAAACCGCCGTAAAGTCTGACACCTTGCGGAACAACAAGCGTTGCAGAAAGGTTGTAAGTACCCGCTTCGACCCAGATGGCTGTTCCACTTGTTGCTACAGAAACAGCATGTTCTAATGTTGAAGCATTTGCCCAATTTGCGCCACTACCATCTCCAGAACCCGTTGTGGTTACGTGGATTGTTTGTGCATGTAGCGTAACAGCTACGATAAAGGCGATTATCAATGTTGTAAGTGTTTTCATCAATTGTAATTGTTAGTTGAGTTGTTAATTGTTTTCTAAATTGTTGCTTGAACGTATACAGCGCAACGGCAAACCATCGTGTTTTCCGTCTAATTCTCGTGGATTTACAGTGCCTAATCGACTAAAAAGCAGGCTATACGCACTTTCTATTTCTTCATCGTGTCCCGATATCGACCAATAATCGCCCCACGACCCTTGATGCCAAAGTGAACCCGTAGAACCGCTGCCTCCACCAAAAACGCCGCCCCAGCGATTGATATAATTTTCTGTAACAAATTGCGGACGGTCGCCACGGCCACGACCATTGCCACCCAAAGCCATATCCAAATCAACAAAATCCTGCATGGTCGGCACGCGCCAAGGGTAAGGACAAAGAAAATCTCTTAATGTGTACACGGCTTGCCAAGAAAATAAATCGCCTGGAAACCCTGGATTGGAGCGGCAATCCACATGAAAAGTCCACACATTTCCATCCAAAGAACCGCCTTTAAAAGTGGTTTTATGGCTACAAAAATCCGTCTGAACGGCATCAGACCAAATTTGTGTGATTCCGTTGCCGGAAATGGTCCAAATACTATCTGTTGCAAAGGATGCATCGCCAAGATGTTCTGCATAGCGAGCAAGTAATTCATTATTCGGCTGATAAGGCAGCGTTTCGCGAACAAATATCGTATCAACGCGAGAAATAACACGCGTAAAAACAATAATCGGAGGAAGTGTTTCGCCTTGATTTAGAAAAAAAACAAGACTGTCTACATCAGCGGTGGAAAGTTTTTGAACGGTTTGGTCGTGATGAATAACCATCGTTCCCGTTTGCTGTGCAAAAGCACCAAATGGCACGGCTATCGCAGAAAAAGCGATGAGCAGGATTGGCATTAGTTTCATGGTTTTTAGAGTTTTTTTTTTAGTTTTTATTGCCAGTTTCTCCGTATGCGAACATCGTTAGTTCTGTTCCAAACAGGGATAAAATAACTTATCAGAATTTCGTGCGAACCTCTTTGGAATGGCCGAAGAACGCCAAAATTCATATCAAATGCATAGCCGATTCTCAGGCCTTCAAAAATTTCGGCTGCAGCAGAAAGTGTAACCGACGATTGGCCTGTCGTAAAACTTGCTCCAACAAAAAAGCGGTTGTCATACACAAAATCCACGCCAGTGCTAACTGTCAGAGGCATACCGTATTTATAGCGCATAAACATACGCGGCCGGAGGTCAAATTCGGGATTTAACGTAATGTTGTAGCCCGCAATAAGGAAAATTTGTCGACGTATTTTAGAGTGAACCGTTACGCCCGTTTCTTCGATGCGCACTTCGTCAAATTTTGGCGTGGTTAGATGTCTGACCGAAAGTCCCATATAAAAATCGCGTGCTTGAAAATACAACCCAACGCCCATATCAAAACCGTTGGTTTGCTCTCTCCCCTCGCCCAAGGCTGGGTCGTCCCAATCTCTAACATATTCAATCATATCCCAATCTGTAACCGAATTGAGAAGTCCAGCCTGCACGCCCAAGCTAAAAAAACTTTCGCGACTAACGTGAATTTTGTAAGCATACGTGAAATTAATCAGATTCACCGTTTGCGGACCAAATGTTTCGCGTTGAAAAATAAATCCGAGAGCATTTCGTTGGTCAACAAAAGGTGCGTGCATGTTCAAACTAATCAGTTTTGGCGAGTTTGGAATGCCTACCCAAAGCGTTTTTAGGCTCAAATTGGCGGAAAACAAATCGTGAGCACCTGCAAATCCAGGGTTGAAAATCATTTGATTTCCGGCATATTGTGCCATTGGCGTAGCGGTTTGCGACGTTGCCGCGCCTGCACACAGCAGGAAAATTAGAGAAATAATGTATTTTTTCATTGTTTTGTATTTTTTTATTTTGGTTGTCGTCATTCCCGCGCAGGCGGGAATCTCCTTGCTATTAACCGTTCCCTTAGTCAGGGGATTCCCGCTTTCGCGGGAATGACCGCTACTTATCGTCCAGGAGACAATCGTACAATTATCCAGCCCACCATAGGCGGAACACCTTCTGCAACAACAACATACCAGTATGTTCCGTCAGGCACAAATTGATTTCTACGGTTTCGACCGTCCCAAAGCACATCCCTATTGTTGTAATTTTCGATGCGAGCAATCTCTTCACCGTAAGAATTGATAATGGTTACCGTATTTATCGGAAAAAATTCGATGTTGCGAATATACAAATTATCGTTTCGTCCATCGTTGTTCGGCGTTACCAATACCGAAGGCATAATCTGCTGAAATTCACATCGCAAAGCAATTTGCAACTCTTTTTCACAACCTGCATTATCTGTAACCAATAAGTTAAACACTCCAGCAGGAACACCAATCAAATTTTGTCCAGAAGAAACAATTTCATTCGTCCAAACATCGCGCCATTCAAAGAAATAAGGCGGTTGTCCTCCCGTCACAAAAATATCGATTCGACCATCGTCGCACGGCTCGTTGGTCGCAACATCAATGGCAAACGCAATCTGCATTTCAGACACCGTTCGAATGACTACCGAAGCCGTTCCAACAACGCCCAAAGCATCGGTTACCGTTACAGCATACAGGCCTGGCTGTAGGTTTTCGGCAAGTTGTGTTGTTGCGCCATTGCTCCAAACAAACGTAAACGGCGCCGTTCCAGAAAGCACATTAACGAACGCCCAACCGTCGCCACTGAAACAGCCGTAATCGTGTTCGATTTCGAGCGCCAAAACTGTCGGCGTTGTATCTATCACTTCAACCAAAATCGTGTCTCTAACTTCACAAAAACCATCGATTAAAATTGCGACAAACGATTGAGTGAATTCTGGTGTAATCGGCATAAACACACGTGTTCCAGCCATATCCGTCCAGATAGGCGTATTCGGAATTGAGGTTAATGTGATTGATGTTCCGAGATAAATCGGCGGTTGCGGAAGAATTTCAAGCGCTGGCATCGGCTGAACCGTCAGCGTTAAATCAACATGAACATTTCCACACACGGAATCCCAGGCATGGGCACGAAACACATCGCTTGTTGTAGCAATAAATGTTGGGTCTTCGGGCAACATTTGTCCATCGGAAAGCCTTTCCCAAACAACAAATATCGGGTCGATATTGGTTTGCAAATGTACCAAATCGCCTTCGCAAACCGTCAAACTATACTTACCAAATTCCACAAAATTTGCAAAAGGCAACGTCAAATCTGGCGGATTCAATGTAATCGCAACATCTCTGCGAATCACACAACCCGTAATTGGGTCTGTGCGTTGTGCCGTGTAAATGGTTGTTGTATTTGCGGGTGGCGTTACCGTGATATTTCCTTCGCCAATCAAATTATTATCGGCATTAAACCAAGCATCCGCAGGAGGTATTGAATAAAGTAAAACGCTCGAACCCACACAGAAAACGCCGTCGGCTCTAACATTCAATTGAATGTCTGGAACTGTAATGGTAATCGTATCTGTATCACAAATTTCGCCAGTTTCATCAAAGCCAACCAACACAAATTGTGTGGTTTGTGTTGGACGAACAATTGCGCCGTTTGGAATTTCGGTTTCTGTTCCAACGACAAACCAGCGTGCCATCACCGTTGCCTCGTTTATGAGTAATCTGTAAGGTTCGCCAGGACAAATCAATGTATCGTTATGTGTGAGCACTCTGCACGGCAAACCATCAACAATAATCGACACAGGTACGATGATGGTGTCTGTACATACGCCGTTTGTTGCGACTGCAAAGAATTGCTTCGATTCTGTGATATTCGTAAGATTTAAATCCAACACAACCGTTTCTTTGTCGCTTTCAAACCAAAATACTGTGCCAACAGATTCGATGATGTATAGCGTAACATCTTCGCCAGAAACAATTGTTGTGTCGTTCATCGCAACAAGCACAGGTCTCAAATCCACATCCAAACGAACAACATCCGACGTATCGTTGCAACACGCACCAAACACAATCACACGATAATAGCCCGTGTCGGTCATCGCAACATTAGGAATAGCCAGCGTTGGGCCTGTTCGGCCAATCAGATTTTCGCCATTGCGTTGCCATTGAAACGTCAAACTTCCCGGTTGTCCCGTTGCTTCAACGTGTAATAAAACACTTTCGCCTTCGCACACGCGCCCCACAAGCGTAGGCTGAACCGTGATTTGCGTAGGCAAAACGAGAAATTCAAATGCGCCAATATCTAAGTCGTGGCACGACACACGCGGATTAAAATCCAAGTCTACGGTGTCGTTCACATTCAAATACGAGCGACTTCCTCTATCAAAAACCAAACTTCCCATATCAATGCGAAACCCGCTACTGAACGGCGTTACAGGCAATAAAACATTGTTGTTTCCTGTCGGCAAAACCGAATCTGAAGCGGAAAATCTAACCGATACACCCTCCGAAACGGGCGTGGCATTTGGGTTTTCAAAGATGATTGTGTTTCTCACTTGCGAGGCAGTTCCCAAGTCGAGAGCAGATTGCGGGTGTACAAAACCTGCACTACAAAGTAGTAATAGCAACACAATAGACGTTGCCATTGATAATTTTTTTTTCATGTTAGTTAGTCTTGTTTTTAGAGAATAGGATATTGCGTTTCCGTCCGCAAAGTTCTGAAAAAAAAATGGATTTTTTTTGGCGGTTTTTAGCCAACGCTTTTAAAATCACGCTGAAAACCGCCAGCATTAATTTCGTACCGAAACGACATCTACAAACACGGGCAAATGGTCGCTAAATCCGCCGTTGTAGCGTGTTCCGATATAGGTGCGAAAGGGGCGTTTTCCCATGTTCACTCTGTCGTCTTCGAGCAGAAAATCAGGTGAAAAGAGGTGTGCTTTTTGCTCTAAAACGGAAAGTCCGTGAACATTTTTCACCAGCGCTTTTGAAATCATAATGTGGTCAATAATGCTCCATGTTTCACGAAATTTATGCGACCCTTTTCGTCCTTCAAAACGACACATTAAATTGAGCATATCGTTTGATTGAAAATCCGCTGTGTCGCATCTGGCGCGGAATGCGGAGGCTATGCTTTCGTCCGAAGGTTCGTCGTTGAAGTCGCCCATCGTGATGATATTTGCTGTTTGATTTTCAGCCAAAATACTATCCACTTTTTCGCGCAATAATTGCCCTGCAAATAGTCGTCGATTTTGGCTTTGCATTAAACCGCCAAATTTTGACGGGAAATGGCAAACAATGACATGCACGGTATCGCGCTGAAACAGAACGCCTTTCACGTACAAAAAATCGCGTGTTCGTGAGATTGTATCGGGCGGAATAATCATAAAAATCGGGTGATGCGTGATGACTTCAAACAAATCTGGGCGATAAATCAACGCAACATCAATCCCTCTCGCATCGGCGGATTCGTAATGAATGTAGCGATAATTGTGCCTTCGCAACGGTGTTCCACGTGTTAAATCGCGCAACACTTTGCTGTTTTCAATCTCGCAAAGTCCAAGAATAGCCAGCGGTTGCTCGTGTCCCAACGCAGCGATGGCTTTGAATAAATTGTTTTGTTTTTGCTCGTAGCGTGCTTTTGTCCAGCGGTTTTTGCCTCGTGGCGTCCAAGCATCGTCATTTTTTACAGAATCATCGAAATAGTCAAACAAATTTTCGACATTGTAAAACGCAATACGAGCTGTATCGCTCCAAAAAACATTCGGCAAAGCCTTTGCCGTCAAGCAAAGTAGCAGGATTGTGAGGGTTGTTTTCATATCTGAATTGAGCGTGTGCTACGAATTTTGCTCACGCTTGACGAAGAATGTACGATGTCAAGCACTTCAATACGTTCCTTCGTCACGCGATAAATAATCAAATGTGCATCAAGAATAATGTTGCGATACATTTGGCTTTTCGTCCGAATGTGGCGACATTCGGAATGTATCAAATAATGTCTATCAAGTTTTTCTACGCCTTGCGATATTTTATTGAAATAATTACGGGCTTGTATATGACCGAATGCCTCAATGCTATATCCAAGAATTTCAATTAGATGCGTTTCGTAGTTTTTAGAGGTAACTACTTCTTTTGGTTGTGTAGCCATTCTGATACGCGTTGATGTGCATCTGCAACAGGAGAAAATTCCCCTTGCTCAATGCGGTGAATATGCTCCAAAAATTCCTCTTCCGTGCAATGAAACGGCACATTAGGGTTGTCAAACATTCCTTTAGATGTCGAAATATCGGCAGTCATTGGCTCGCTGCGATTAGCCGTTTGATAAGCCAAAGCAGGCTCTTCGAGCATCATTGGCTCGTCTTCAACATCGGTATAATTATATGGCTTTTTAGGCATAGTTTTATTCTTTTTAGGCACTGCAAAGTTACGATATTTTTTTCGTTCCACCAAATAAATTTAGTTAAAAATTTCTTAAAAAGTGTTAAAATTTCGTTAAAAAGCCAACAACCCCCCAAACTACAAACCCCGAACACACCGCAAAGCATACCCAGAAATTCCGCTGGTGCCAGTGGTAGATAAACCTGCAGATGCACGACAACTCTGAAAAAATGTGGGTGAGCCTGCTGTGAGTTTCCAATAAAGTGCTGAAGCACCGTGGCCGTCGATTCTGTTAACTCCGCTTGTGGTCCAACCTGAAAATGTCATCCCCCAAAGATTCACAAGGGTATTCGTATTTACACCTTGAAAACCACTTTCGCCACTGCCACCAAAGGCAAGTCCCAATTCTATATAATCCTCTCTTGTTGGCACACGCCAAGGATACGGACAAAGCA